>Ga0247831_1000701_pt1 | contig 71987 bp, 76 predicted proteins | sample LaCruzMarch2015__9_FD_192406 | JGI IMG/M metagenome (GOLD analysis project Ga0247831, IMG submission 192406) | Freshwater microbial communities from meromictic Lake La Cruz, Castile-La Mancha, Spain - LaCruzMarch2015_1m | ecosystem: Environmental > Aquatic > Freshwater > Lake | place: Spain...
GCAGGCGATATCCGTCGTAAAGTTGAAATTCAAAGTTATCAAGGCTCACGTCACCGCAAGGGATTGCCAGTCCGCGGACAACGTACTCACACCAACGCTCGTACTCGTAAGGGTCCACGTGTTGCAATCGCTGGTAAGAAGAAGGAGACCAAGTAATGGCCGCCGAAAAAACTAAACCAGCTAAGGATGCTGCAAAAGCTGCTCCTAAGAAAATTAAAGCACGTAAGAAGGATAAGAAGAATGTTGCCTTCGGTCATGCTTACATCAAGAGCACATTTAATAACACCATTGTTTCCATTACCGATCCAGCAGGTGGCGTAATTGCTTGGTCATCATCTGGTCAGGTTGGATTTAAAGGTTCTCGTAAATCAACTCCATTCGCAGCACAAATGGCAGCAGAGGCCGCCGCTCGTAAAGCACAGGAGCATGGTTTAAAGAAAGTAGATGTATTTGTTAAGGGACCTGGCTCTGGCCGGGAAACTGCAATTCGTTCATTACAGGCAGCAGGACTTGAGGTTGGAGCCATCGCAGATGTAACTCCAGCACCACACAACGGTTGCCGTCCACGTAAACCACGTCGAGTATAAGGAAAGGGAGAAAACTATGGCTCGCTATACCGGTGCAGATTGCAAAAGATGCCGTCGCGAAAAAGTAAAGCTCTTCCTTAAGGGCTCTAAGTGCGATGGACCAAAGTGTCCAATTGAGTCACGTCCATATCCACCAGGACAACATGGCCGCGCTCGCTCAAAGGATTCTGAGTACTTACTACAGATGCGTGAGAAGCAAAAGTGTGCACGTATTTACGGAGTACTAGAGAAGCAGTTCCGTGGTTACTACGAAGAGGCAAACCGTCTGCAAGGTAAGACTGGTGAAAATCTTTTGGTACTACTTGAAACTCGTCTAGACAATGTTGTCTTCCGCGCTGGCTTTGCAAAGAGCCGTGACATGGCACGCCAATTAGTGCGCCACGGTCACTTCTTAGTAAATGGCAAGAGCGTAAACATCCCATCATTTAGAACTACACCTATGGATGTAATTGATGTTGTGCCAGCTTCACTGGACACCACACCATTTATCGTTGCAAGTGCAGAGCTTGGTGAGAAGGCTGTTCCAGCATGGATGGAGGTTGTTGGTTCCAAGATGAGAATCCTGATCCACGCCGTTCCAACCCGCCCAATTATTGATACTCAAGTACAAGAGCAACTAATCGTTGAGCTTTACTCCAAGTAATCAATTACTTCAGCAGTAAAGATTTAAAGCAGTAAAACTAAATATCGAGAATACCAACCGGAAGATCAAATAGAGGGTCTTCCAGAACTAACGGAGGAAAACAGTGCTAATTGCACAACGCCCCATCCTCACTGAGGAAGTAGTAAGCGAGTACCGTTCACGGTTCATTATTGAGCCACTAGAACCAGGTTTCGGTTACACCCTTGGTAATTCAATTCGTCGTACCTTGTTATCTTCAATTCCTGGCGCTGCCGTGACTGGAATTAGAGTTAATGACGCACTTCACGAGTTCACATCTTTAGAAGGTGTTAAAGAGGATCTAACTGAGATCGTTTTAAACATCAAAAACCTAGTTTTATCTTCAGATAACGATGAGCCATCACTTCTTTACATCCGTAAAAATGGTGAGGGAATTGTTACTGGTGCAGATGTAGCAGCTCCAGCAGGTGTGCAGGTGCACAACCCAGAGCTTCACATTGCGACCTTAAACTCAAAGGCAAAGTTTGAGATTGAGTTAACTGTTGAGCGCGGCCGTGGTTACATCACTGCTGTTCAAAACAAGCAAGCAGGCGGCGAGATTGGCCGGATTCCGGTTGATTCAATTTACTCACCTGTGCTTCGGGTTACTTACAAAGTAGAGGCAACACGTGTTGAGCAGAGAACAGACTTCGACCGGTTAGTTCTAGATGTTGAGACTAAGCGATCAATGAAACCATCAGATGCAATGGCATCAGCTGGTAAGACATTGGTTGAGCTATTTGGTCTTGCTCGTGAATTAAATGCTAACGCTGAAGGAATTGAGATGGGACCTTCCATTCAAGATGCTGCCCTTGCTGCAGATATGGCGTTGCCAATCGAGGATCTTGATCTAACAGTTCGTTCATATAACTGCTTAAAGCGCGAAGGTATTCACACAGTTGGTGAATTACTTTCACGTTCTGAGGCAGATCTAATGGATATTCGTAACTTCGGCTCCAAGTCAATTGATGAGGTTAAGGCGAAATTACAATCTATGGCAATGCAATTAAAAGATAGTCCAGCTGGCTTTGATCCAACTAAGCACGCTAACTACGGAACTAACGTTGATGATGAACTTGTCGACGCAGAAGAGGTCTAGGAGAGATCATGCCAAAGCCAAGTAAAGGCCCACGTTTAGGAAGTGGACCAGCACATGAGAAATTATTGCTGGGCACACTTGCTGCGCAACTTTTCGAAAAAGGAAAGTTAACTACTACCGAGGCAAAGGCAAGACGTCTTCGTCCATTAGCTGAGCGATTAATTACTCATGCTAAAAAAGGAGATCTATCTGCTCGTCGTCGCGTAATGGCAAGAATCTCTAGCAAATCTGTTGTGCATACATTGTTCACAGATATTGCAAAGCGATTTGAATCTCGCGATGGTGGCTACACCCGCATTACCAAAATCGGTCCACGCAAAGGTGACAATGCACCAATGGCAGTGATCGAAATGGTTGAGGCTGGCACACCAGTTAAAAAGGTTGCTAAAAAAGCTGCAGCGAAAGCTGAGTAATAACGCGACTAAATAAAGATTATGACTAAACCCACTCTTGATCCAAAGAGTGGGTTTTCTCGTTTAAGGGTTGACTTAACCTATGACGGCACAAACTTTTCTGGCTGGGCAAAGCAACCAAATTTGCGAACACTACAAGATGAGATCGAAAAAGCGCTTTCAACTATTACTCAAACACAGGTTGCAACAATTGTGGCTGGGCGAACCGATGCCGGCGTGCATGCAAAACAACAAGTAATTCATGCAGATTTACCAGAAAACACCAATATTGAAAATCTAGTATTTCGGTTAAATCAGTTACTAGATGAAGATATTCGAATACTTGATACCACTTGGGCTGAGCCAAATTTTCACGCCCGATTCACACCAATTTCGCGCACCTACCAATACAAAATAAATGATGGCGGCAAAGTAACCGCGCCTCTTGATCGGTATGACAGCGCCGAGTGGTTTCGGCCATTAGATATTGAGCTTATGAATGCTGGTTCAAAACTCTTATTAGGTGAGCATGATTTCTTTGCTTTTTGTAAGTTTAGAGAGGGCGGAAGTACGGTTAAAAATCTTATGAAATTTGATTGGCATCGTGATGAAAATGGAGTGGTGATAGGTGAGATTAAAGCTGATTCATTCCGATATAACATGGTTAGAAATTTAGTTGGTGCAGCAGTTTGTGTTGGTGAAGGTAGATTTAAGCCAGAGTGGATGCTTAAAACTTTGCAAGATAAGGTGAGAATTTCAGATAGTTATGTTTTCCCAGCCAAAGGTTTGACGTTGATCAGTATTGAATATCCACCAGCTGATCAATATTTGAGCAATTATGAGAAATACCTGCAATCTGAAGATCTGGCCGCCGATGAGGTGGATTTCTAAGCGGGGGATTAATCCGGTTTTGACCCAAAGCCAGCGGAAAGGTAATCTTGCCCCTCTGGAAATGACCCGTTTGGGACAATCCTTAAATAAGAAAGCGAGATGCTTGTGCGCACATTTACACCAAAAGCTGGTGAGATTACCCGTAGTTGGTACCTCATCGATGCTCAAGATGTAGTGCTTGGCCGTCTTGCAACTCATGCTGCACATTTACTTTACGGAAAACATAAAACAACATTTGCCCCACATATGGATATGGGAGATTTCGTAGTAGTAATTAACGCTGAGAAGGTTGTTTTAACAGGATCAAAAGGAACACAAAAGTTTGCATACCAACACTCTGGTTATCCAGGTGGCATGACTGCAACTGTTTACTCAGATATGTTTGAAAAGTTCCCAACTCGCGCAGTTGAGAAAGCAATCAAGGGAATGTTGCCAAAGAACTCTGTTGGCAGAGCCGCTTTAACTAAATTAAAAGTTTATGCAGGTAGCGAGCATCCACATGCAGCGCAAAATCCAAAGGTATTTGAGTTCAATCAAGTTTCTCAGATTGTAAAGAAGTAATAGGAGCGCAATGACTAACGAAATTTTAGAAGCAGGCGACGAGGCACTACCAACCTCATACAGCTCGAGTACGCCAGCAGCTGCAACAAATCGCAAAGCAATCACCGCTCCTGGTGGTGGCGTTGGTCGTCGTAAAGAGGCGGTTGCCAGAGTTCGCTTAGTTCCTGGAACTGGTCGCTGGGTTGTTAATGGCAAGCCACTTGAAGTTTATTTTCCAAACAAAGTTCACCAACAATCAGTTTCTGATCCATTCCGCACCGTAGGTGCTGAAGGAACATATGATGTTTTTGCTCGTATTAATGGTGGCGGAGTGTCTGGCCAAGCTGGTGCACTTCGTTTAGGTGTAGCACGCGCGCTTAATGAAATTGATTCTGATGCAAACCGGCCAACACTTAAAAAAGCTGGCTTCTTAACACGGGACGCACGAGTTATCGAGCGTAAGAAGTACGGCCTTAAGAAGGCACGTAAGCGTTCTCAATACAGCAAGCGTTAATTTTAAACTTCGCTTAAATCTAATATGGCCCTCTTCGGCACCGACGGTGTACGAGGTGTTGCTAACGTTGATCTAACTGCTGAACTCGCTGTTGATTTAGCAATTGCTGCAGCTCATGTTCTAGGTGAGATTGGCGCATTTGCAGGACATCGCCCAAAAGCAATTGTTGGTCAAGACTCCCGCGCATCTGGTGATTTTTTAGAGGCGGCAGTTGTTGCCGGGCTTACCAGTGCAGGTGTTGATGTTTATCGAGTTGGCGTATTACCAACGCCGGCTGTTGCATTTTTAGTTAAGGAAAGTGGCGCAGACCTTGGCGTGATGATTAGCGCATCTCATAATCCAATGCCTGATAACGGAATTAAGTTTTTTGCTAAAGGCGGAGATAAATTAGCCGATCAAGTTGAGGCACAAATTGAGAAACGATTAGGTGAGCCTTGGGATAGACCAACTGGCTTAAATGTTGGCCGAATAATCTTTGATGAAACCGCTGCTGAACGATATATAACTCATTTGCTTTCAACTATAGATACAAAATTAACTGGGCTTAAGGTAATTGTTGATTGTGCTAATGGCGCATCATCAACGGTGGCGCCAAGTGTTTATCAAAGAGCTGGGGCAACTGTCACTGCAATTTCGGCAACACCAACCGGTTGGAATATCAATGAAAATTGCGGGTCAACTCACCTGGATAATTTAATCAGCGAGGTTAAGAAAACTGGCGCAGATATTGGTATTGCCCATGATGGTGATGCGGATAGATGCTTACTGGTGGCAAGTAATGGTGACGTAATTGATGGGGATTACATACTAAATATTTTGGCTACCTCTTGGCTTGAAGAAGGTAAGTTAAAGAAAAAGGCCGTAGTTGGTACGGTAATGAGCAATCTTGGTTTCATTAAATCTATGGAATCTCTCGGCATTAAATTTGAAAAAACCGCAGTCGGAGATCGCTACGTATTAGAGAAGATGTTAGAAAATGATTACACCTTAGGTGGTGAGCAATCCGGGCATGTGATTATGCGTCAATTTTCAAATACTGGTGATGGCTTGTTAACTGCGCTGCAAGTTATGCAGGTGGTAGCTAAATCAAAGAAATCTCTTCTAGAGCTTGCAACTACTATGCAAAAGTATCCACAAATTTTGATTAACATTGAAAATGTAAAAAAAGAGAAATTATCTTCATCTGAAAAAATAAATAGTGCTATTTCGCAGGTAGAAAAAGAGTTAGGCGCAAATGGACGGGTATTGGTTCGGGCCTCTGGAACTGAAGCATTAGTACGGGTAATGGTTGAAGCAAGTGATTTGCAATTAGCTCAAAAGATCGCAGATTCATTAGCACAACTAGTAAGATCAGAACTTAAGTAATAAGAGGAGTTTAAAATGTGCGGCATTGTTGGCTACACCGGAAAAAACTCCGCATTGACTCCAGTAATTGATGGATTGCGCCGACTTGAATACCGTGGTTATGACTCTGCTGGTATCGCACTTCCAACTGAAATTGGCAAACCTTTATTTATTGAAAAGCGTGCTGGAAAGTTAAAAAATCTAGAAGGTGCGTTAGCAAAAACACCAAATTCAACTAGCGGTATCGGCCATACTAGATGGGCAACTCATGGTGGACCTACAGATTCAAATGCTCACCCACATTTAGATAATGAGGGTAAGTTAGCTTTAATTCATAATGGAATTATTGAAAATTATGTACAACTTCGGGCAGAGTTAGAAAAAAAGGGACACAAGTTTAAATCAGAGACTGATACAGAATCAGTAGTGCATTTACTAAGTGATGCTAGAAAAGAAAATAATGGTGATCTAGCAGCTGCCATGCGTCAAGTTTGCAAACAATTAAATGGTTCCTTTACGTTGCTTGCGATCCACTCCGATAATCCATCTCATATTGTTGGCGCTCGTCGTAACTCACCATTGGTAGTAGGGGTTGGCAAGGGTGAGAATTTCCTAGCATCTGATGTTGCAGCCTTTATTGCTCATACCAAAGTTGCACTAGAGCTAGGTCAAGATCAGGTTGTTGAAATTACACCAGGATCGGTTGTAGTAACAGATCTAAGTGGGGTAGTTGTTGTACCAAAGGAGTATCAAATCTCATGGGATGCAAGTGCAGCAGAGCGTGGTGGTTTTTCTCATTTTATGCTCAAAGAAATATATGAACAACCTAAGGCAATCTCAGAGACATTAATTGGCAGATTGTCTGGCTTAGAAATGAAATTAAAGTTCAAGAAATTTGAAAAAATTATAATTATTGCTTGTGGTACTGCTTATAACGCAGGGCTAGTTGGAAAGTATGCAATTGAAAAATGGGGACAAATTCCAGTGGATGTTGAGTTGGCATCGGAGTATAGATATCGCGAGCCAAATCTAAATAAAAAAACTTTAGTAATTCCAATCTCGCAGTCAGGTGAGACCATGGATACTTTAATGGCGATGAGATATGCCAAGTCAAAGGGTGCAACGATACTTTCAGTTTGTAACACCAATGGCTCGACAATTGCCAGAGAGTCAGATGCGGTTCTATACACACACGCCGGTCCTGAGATTGCAGTAGCTTCAACAAAAGCATTTGCGACCCAGTTAATCGCTATGTATTTAATTGGCCTTGAAATTGCTCGCCAGGTAGAGAGTTTGAGTAAAAAAGAGATATCTAAAATATCAAAACAGCTAACAGCACTGCCATATAAAGTTGAGCAAATTTTAGAAACAGTCGAGCCTCTTCGAGAGTTAACTAGAAAGTTTAAGTCAGCCGAATCTATATTATTTTTAGGCAGAAATGTTGGCTATCCAACAGCATTAGAGGGAGCATTAAAATTAAAAGAGTTGGCCTATATGCATGCTGAAGGTTTTGCTGGCGGGGAATTGAAACATGGCCCAATCGCATTAATTGATAAGGGCACACCAGTAGTAGCAATTATGCCAAGTGAAGGCTCAATACTTGCTGAAAAAATGGCAAGTAATATTCAAGAGGTTAAGGCAAGAGGTGCGGTGGTAATTGCAATTAGTGAGTTTGAATTTAAGGGTGCAGATCATCTAATCCGAATTCCTAAAGTTGATCAATTACTGCAACCGGTATTATCGGTTATTCCCCTGCAGGTCTTTGCCTATGAGATGGCAGTTATAAGAGGAAATGATGTTGATCAGCCGAGAAATCTTGCAAAATCAGTAACAGTAGAGTAAAAAATGCCGGCACAAAGAAGAAAAGAGATGACTTCGGCGCTGAAACTAGCAGCTCTCTTTATTGTAATTTATGGATTTATAACCCAGCAGGTAATAGCAAATACTTGGATCAGAAGATTAGACGAATGGATTTATAACCGAGATTTTTTATTAGTCACCCCTGGTAAAACTCCAACCTTGGTAATGTTAGTTGATGATTTAGGTTTACGTGGTGTTACTGCGTTCTTTTTATTTGTTGCTGCTATTCTCATTAGTCGCAGATTTAAATCATGGCGACCAATTAATCTTTCAATACTTTCATTACTGTTACTAAATTTCATTGTGGGTATTTCAAAGCTTTTATTTGGTAGAACCAAACCAAGCACAGGTTTTGATTTAGTTTTTACTGATAGTGGACTTTCATATCCAAGCGGACATGCAGCTAATGCAATTTTTACGTGGGGTATGCTTGCTTACCTAATTTTTCGCTACTCACATAGGCAACCGTTTGAAGGATTACGGCTTACTTGGTTTGTTTCAATAATTACAGTTGGGGTTTGCTTAGCCTCACTTTATCGAAATACCCATTGGTTCTCAGATTTACTTGGAGGCTTATTTATTGGATCGGCATTACTAGTATTGGTTATCGCAATTGACCGATCTATTACCTCAGATCGCCAACCTTCATAAATCAAAGGTAGGCTAAAGGAATGAGTCGTGCTAGCGCAGAGGTTAACCTCGTAGCCGTTGCAGATAATTTAAGATTAATTAAAAGTAAAACGGATGCCCAAGTATTAGCCGTTGTTAAAGCCGATGCCTATGGCCATGGCCTTATTCAAGTTGGTAAGGCAGCAGCTGATTCCGGAGCTGATTGGCTAGGAACAGCCTTACTTGAAGAGGGTATTGCACTTAGAAAAAGTGGGATCAAAATACCGATTATTTCCTGGCTGACACCACTGGGTGATGACTTTAAGACAGCAATAGATTTAGATATTTATTTATCAATTTCATCAATTGAGTTGTTGAGTGAAGTTGTAACAGCGGGTAAATCTGTTAAAAAGATTCCAAGAGTTCATATTGAAGTTGATACCGGTATGAGTCGCGGCGGGGTTGGCGGTGATTGGCAGTTATTTCTAGATCAATTAATAAATGCTTCAAAATCCAATGAAATCAAAGTAGTTGGAATTTGGTCACACTTTGCTAGGGCAGATGAGCCAGATGAAAAAATGAATAAGGATCAGCTGGCTACTTTTGAAGACCGGATTAAAAGTTTAGCAATGGCCGGAATAAGCCCAGAGTTTATTCATATTGCAAACTCTGCTGCATCACTGACAAATAAAGGTGCTCATAAAAATATTATTCGTTGGGGAATTGGCTTATATGGTTTAAGCCCTGATGTAAATAATCTAGGTGATTCTAAATCACTTAAGTTAAAGCCAGCTATGAAATTAACGGCAAAGTTGCATTTAGTTAAAACAGTTAAAGCAGGCGCCAGTGTTGGTTATGGTGGCACCGCGACCACAAAGAGTGATACCAAACTTGGCGTAGTAACACTTGGTTATGCAGATGGAATTCCACGGAATGCAAATAATTTAGCTGGTGTTTTTGTAGCTGGAAATCGTGCACCACTAATTGGTCGAGTTTCGATGGATCAATTTGTAGTAGATCTTGGAATTAACTCTGCAGCAAAAACTGGGGATGAGGTGATTGTTTTTGGTGATGGCAGTAGTGGTGAATACACTGCAGATGAGTGGGCAAAGGCATCAGGCACAATAAATTATGAGATAGTTACCCGAATCGGCTCACGTGTGCCTAGAATCTACCCTCGTGAGTAACGCTAATCTGCTTTCAATTAAATCTTTATCTGTTTCATTTGGTGGTTTAAAAGCGTTATCTAATATCAACTTAGATCTGCATACCAATGAGGTTGTTGGATTAATTGGACCCAATGGTGCGGGCAAGACCACATTGTTTAACGCGCTCTCTGGCTTAGTAGATGTTGAAGCAGGCAATCTTGAAATAAATGGCAAATCACATAAATGGCCAAAACCTTATGAATTAGTAAATCTAGGTATTTCTCGTACCCTGCAAGGTGTTGGTTTATTTCCAGAGTTAACAGTGTTAGAAAATGTAATGATAGGTGATAGCAAAAGCGCTACGAGTGGCTTGATCTCATCTGCTCTAGGTTTAAATGGTAGAGATGAAGCAAAACTTAAAGCACGGGCAATGACCGCATTAGAACGAGTTTATGCCTCCGGTATTGCAGATCAACGCGCAGATTCACTGTCTTATCCAGTTACAAAACGAGTTGCAATTGCTAGAGCGTTAGTTTCAGAACCAAAAATTCTTTTGTTAGATGAACCAGCTGGCGGCCTAGGCGCCCAAGATATTGAGTGGATGAACTCTCTAATCCATAATCTTTCAACTCAATGTTCAGTTATTTTAGTTGAGCACCATATGGATGTTGTGATGTCAGTCTGTGATCGACTCTACGTTCTTAACTTTGGCGAGGTAATCGCATCCGGTGATGTTGAAAATGTTAGAAGAGACCCAGCGGTTATCGCAGCATATTTAGGGGTGAACAATTGAGCCTTGTCGTCGAGAATTTAACAATTGATCATGGCGCAATTAGAGCCATAGATAATGTCTCATTCACAGTTGCTACTGGCCAACTTGCTGCAGTAATTGGTGCAAATGGTGCTGGTAAAACCACACTACTTCGTACCCTCTCAGGGCTTAAAGAAAGTAAATCTGGCAATGCAACTTGGAATGGTAAATCAATACTGGGCGTGCGCCCGGAAGATTTAGCTAGGTCTGGCATCATGCATGTCTCTGATGGTAAATCTGTAATAGCAGAATTAAGCGTAAAAGAAAATTTAGCACTAGCTGGGTTGTGGCGAAAAGACAAGAAAGATGTTGCCGCAGTTACTGCTGAAGTCGTTGATCTGTTTCCAGTATTAGGACAGAGAATGTCACAAGCATCGGGCTCATTATCTGGTGGTGAGCGACAAATGTTGGCCATCGGTAGAGCGTTAATTGCCCGGCCAAAATTGCTGTTATTAGATGAACCATCTTTAGGGCTAGCGCCATTAATTATTGAGCAGATATTCCAAACGATTAAATCTTTGGTTGCCAAAATGGATTTAACAGTTGTATTAGTTGAGCAAAATGCGATGGGCGCCTTAAAGATTGCTGATGAAGGCATTGTCTTAAATTTAGGTTCAGTTGTGGCAGTTGATTCTGCACAAACCTTACTAAATGATCCGGCAGTTCGCGCTGCCTATTTGGGGTTTTAAATGTTGCAATTTATAACTGCTATTTTAACCTCACTTTCAGCCGGTGCGATTTATGCATTGATGTCGACGGCGCTAGTTTTAGTTTGGCGTTCTACAAGAGTAATTAACTTTGCCCAAGCCGGGCAAGCAGTATTAACAACTTATATTGGGTATGAAATTACAATTAGAACTGGTTCTTATTGGTATGGATTAATTGCGGCAATATTAAGCGGCGCCCTAATTGGTGCCATAATCGACAGATTTTTTATGAGACCAATCTTTAAAAGAATTAAATCTGGTCCGATTGTGATGATCGCCCCAGTTGTTGCCACTCTTGGCCTACTTGGAATTATTCAAGCAATCATAGGCTTTATTTGGGGATTAAATTATCAAACATTAGCTGCGCCAGTATCAACTGATGGCTACAAGATTGCTAACACGGTAATTGCCTTTAGTCCCTATAATTTAATGGTCTTACTTTCAGTAACAATTACTATGGTTTTACTGACTGTTTTATTCCAAAAGACAAATATTGGCCTAGCACTTCGTGCTTCGGCATACTCACCTGAGATTGCAAAACTTTCCGGAATTAAAGTTGATGCAGTAAGAACTCTAGGCTGGGCAATTGCAGGTGCTGCCAGTGGTCTTGCTGGAATGCTTTATATACCAAACTCTTATTTGTATCCAAACGGCATGGATGTTTTATTGGTATTTGGATTTATCGCAGCAGTAATTGGTGGGTTGGATAGTTTATTTGGCGCGGTAGCTGGTGCGATGATTTTAGGATTTGCGATTAACTTTGTCGCCACTTACATAAGTTACAAACTAGTTTTCCCAACTGCATTTGTAATTCTAATTTTAGTCTTACTGGTAAAGCCCGGTGGATTATTCTCAAGCAGTAAAGGCCGGAAAGACTGATGCATAAAATTTCAGCTAATCGAAAAAGATTACTCGCCTTTATTTTATTGGGTTGGGCGCTGCTGTTTATTGGTGATCGGGTAGGTGAACTGCAGCAATACCAAGGCGCATTTGTTGCTATGTATGCTTTAGCGATCGCGTCAATCATTTTACTTACCGGCTACTCCGGCCAACTATCCTTAGGTCACAGCGCGCTGATGGCAGTAGGTGCTTATGCAGGAGCACTTTCAATAAATAATTTAAAGTTACATCCAGTCATTGCATTGATTATTGCAGCACTTGTTGCAGGCATATTTGGATTAATCTTAGGCATTGCAGCTGCAAGATTAAGCGGACCCTATTTAGCGGGAACGACGCTTGCACTAGCTATTTCGCTGCCAACAATTGCTAATCAATTTACAATTTTGGGCGGTGAGCAAGGAATTTTATTTGATATTGGCACACCACCTACCAGATTTGGCGAAGAGTTCTCGCAATATAAATGGTTTTTCTGGGTCTCATCTCTGGCAGCTTTAATTATGATTTGGTTACTTTCTAACTTAGTACATTCAAAATATGGCAGAGTATTTAGAGCACTTCGCGATAATCAAACTGCAGCTCAACTTGCCGGAATCAATGTTGGCCGCCAAAAGGCGGTCGCCTTTGCGGTCAGCTCCGGGGTGGCCGGTTTGGCTGGGGGTTTGCTGGTAATGCTAATAAGTGGGGTTTCACCCAGCGCTTTCCCGCTTAGCCTCTCATTTTCGTTATTAACTGGAGCGGTAGTTACTGGCGTGTACGACTTAAAAGGTGTGATGCTAGGGGGGTTGGTCCTAGTGGCTATCCCTGAGATAGCCGACTCGATTGGAAGTCGAGTTGGTGGTTCTGATGGATTCACTATGGCCTTACCTGGGTTCTTAGTAAGCGCACTGCTGATCCTGGCAGTTCTCTTTACGCCTAATGGACCAGGACAGTTGTTAAAGAAAAAAATGTAATAAGCAAGATAACCATACGGAAGGAAATAAATGATCAGAAATACTCGCATGAAACGAATCTCTATCGTTTCGGCGGTAGCTCTTGCCGGAGCAATGGTGCTTAGCACCCTGCCAGCACAAGCTGCCGATCCAGGGGTAACCTCAACTGAAATTAAGTTAGGTTTGTCATCTCCACAAACAGGTACCGTTGCACTCTCATACGGAAAACTACCTAAAGCAATGAAGGCTTACTTCGACTATATCAATGCCAACGGCGGAGTATATGGAAGAAAAATTAAGTTAATTGCCCGAGATGATAAGTACTTGCCAACGCAAGCGGCTACTCAAACCACAAACTTAGTTCTGAATGACAAAGTTTTTGCATTAGTTGGCGCACTTGGTACTGCAACACACACCAAGGCTTACACAGCTGCGCAACTTGCAAAGAACAATGTTCCTGATCTATTTGTTAACACTGGATTTAGTGGTTTTGATAACAAGACTAAATATCCAACAGCTTTCCTAATTCTTCCAAGCTATGCAATGGAAGCAAAAATTATTGCTAAATTTATTGCTGATACACCAACTCTAAAGCCACAGGCATCCTTCTTGATCGCTCAAGATGATGAGTTTGGTATTGATGGTGTTAACGGCTTCAAGCTGGGTGGACACACATTTGCAGCAGCGCCAACCCTTTATCCTCAAGGTAGCTTGACATCAGCTCTTGCTGAGGGTGCACTAACAAAGTTAAGTGCAGCCCCAGGTAAGCCTGTAATTGTTCTTATGGGTACAACTGATACCACTGCCACAATTCTTAAAGCAGCCGAGAAATTATCTCTAACAACTAAATTTAACTGGATCGCAGGTTCAGTTGGTGGAGATGCCAATACTCTTCTTGCATTAGGTGTTAAATCAACAACTATTGACGGAGTTATGGCCGCCAGCTTCTTCCCAGATGCTAAAGACACAACTGATGAGTATGTAAGCCAGTTCATGAAAATCAATACGAAGTACAACCCTGGTGTCACTTTTGACAACGTTGTACTACAAGCAATGAACACGGCAATGCTTACAGTTCAGGCTCTACGCGCAGCTGGTAAGAATCTAACTCGTGCCGGAGTAATCAGTGCAATGGAGACTAAAGGTTCAACATTTGCTAGCGCAGGTCTTGTTCCACTTAATTACTCAAAAACTAGCCACGTTGGCTACAACGGGTACTGGTTCGGTCAATTAAATGCGCAAGGTGAATTAAAGCCATTTGGTGGAAAACTAACTGCTTACACTACTGATTCAACCTCAACTAGTGCACCAGTTGCTTCAACCTTTGTGCGCAAGCCAATTCCAAAGAATGGGATACCAACAAACTAATGAAAAATACAAACCTTAAGAAGGGCTTAGTTGCCCTAACTACTGCAGCACTAGTTGCAACATTTGCAGTAGTACTCCCTTCAGCAGCTCGTGCTGCTGGACCAACTTGCTCGGTAGCACCATTAGCACTTTACGGTGTTGCTAACGTAACTACCTGTACAGGTGTTGATGAAAAGGGTTCAAAGTATGAAATCCGTATGCCAGCAAACTTTAATGGCACACTATTTTTATACTCACATGGAATCCGTAAGAGTGCAAACCTTCCACCAATTCCAGTTGTTGCTCCAACGGGTTACGTAGTTGATTACTCACCTGAGGTAGCACCATCTGCAGAGGTTGCAACATCACTTCTAAAGCAGGGCTTTGCTCTTGCTGGAGCTGGTGTGCAAGCTCAAGGTTGGAACTTAACTGAGCAAACATACGCTGCGCTTTTGTTAAGCCAGGAAGCTCAAATGAAATTTCCAAAGATTAATAAGGTTGTTGCCTGGGGTAACTCACTAGGAGCACTTTCTTCTCAGGCATTAGCCGAACAATTTCCAGGAGTAGTAGATGCAGTTGGAAATATGTGTCCATCTGATTCTGGACTTGCTGAAATTACAATGGCTGGCGACTTTTTGTGGGGATTGAAAACTTTCTTTGATCCAACCATTAAGGCAACTGGTTATTCAGCTGGTACTGCTGGATATATGGAAATGCTTGGCGATATTCAAAAGGTTTTAGGTGTTTTAGTTGCGCTGCAAACAGCAATCGCAATTAACCCCACCTCACCGACATGGCCAACTACTTCAACAGTTCCTGCTGCATACCAAGCGATCCCAGTACGAAGTGCAATTTTGTTACTTGGATTAGTCTCTGGTATCTCAACTCAATCAAAGACCTATGACGCATCCAGCGGTCCTGCTGGTGCAGGAGAGACCTCTTTTGGTTTAGTACTAAGCCCAGCTCTTGCAGTACTTGAAAATGGTGCAGAGGCTGCAGTGTTAGCGATTGCTGCTAATTACGACATGGAGATTAGAGCAGGCGGAATTATTTATGATAATTCCAAGACTAATTACTCAGCTCGCCTAGGCGAAGATGGTGATGCTTTTGCAGCACCACTTTCTGGTAAGACATTTACCGGTGTTCTGCTTTCAATCCTCGCAGCATCTCCAAGAGTTACTGCAGATTCAACAGCAGTTGCTAGATTCAAGCAGATGTACGATTTGCAAGGAAAAGTAACTGTGCCAACTATTAACTTAGCTGCCACTGCAGATCACATCACACCACCAGGTGCAACGACACACTTCCTTGATCTTTATGATGCACAAGTTGCAAAGACAAGAGCTGGTGTTGAAGGCGGAAGCCAGGCTGGTCTAGTAACTACTATTTGGAATAGACCATCTGATTCTTACACAACATTTGGTGCAGATGGCAAGCCAGTAACACCAGCAATTTCTCCAAATGGCACAGGCCACTGTCAATACACAACTAGCCAAACATTGCTAGTTGCTAAGTTGCTGGCAGCATCTGCTAAGTCAGGCAAGTCACCATCCGCTTCGACTGTAGCGGCTGCAATAAAGAAAGACGCTAACTTATTTGTGGATCCTAACTATCGGGCACCACTACTTAAGTACCGTCAATAAGTAAATAAGTTATAAATAGGGCCTCAGGAAACTGGGGCCCTATTTCTTTCTATAAACTACTCAGCACAATGAAAATCTCAATCGAATCTATATCGCAGATGCATGCCCTCGGTGTGAAGATTGGGTCGCAACTTAAAAATACTGATGTAGTTATTTTAACTGGGGATTTAGGTGCCGGTAAAACCGTTTTAACCCAAGGTATTGCATCCGTATTTGGAATTGAAAATGTTACCTCGCCAACATTTGTTATCAGTCGGGTTTATAAAGGCAAGCCGAATTTTATTCATGCAGATGCATATCGTTTATTAGATTCTGGGATTGAAAGTTTTACCGATTTAGATTTTGAAAGCTACCTACCCAGCAGTGTGTTTGTAATTGAATGGGGTGCAGATTTTGTGACAACTCTTACCGATCAATATTTAGATATAAAAATTAATCAAGGTGCTACAGAAACTTCAAGAGATATTGAGATTACTCCAATTGGCCAGCGTTGGAGTGGGTTTGAATTATGAGCACAATTCTGGCAATTGATACCTCAACTAGCCGCACATCAGTAGCACTTGTTGCAGCTGGAAAAGTTTTGTTTACTAAGTTTCATGAGGACCCACTTGCCCACGGTGAGGTATTACCTAAATTAGTTAAAGGGGCCTTAGCGGTTAATAAAGATATTGATTTAGTTGCAGTTGGTATGGGACCAGGTCCATTTACCGGTCTTAGAGTTGGAATTGCTTTTGCTCAAAGCTTTGCACTTGGTTCAAACATTAACTGGGTGGGGATTTGCTCACTTGATGCGATGGCAGCAGGCATTAGTGGTTCTGAGTTTATTGTCTCAACAGATGCAAGACGCAAAGAGCGATTTTGGGCAAGATATAAAGATGGCAAAAGAATTTCAGATCCAGCAGTTAGCAAAGCATCTGAGTTAGAAAAATTTGGGATTCCAATATTTAATGAAGGTGATTACTTTCCGGATCCAGTTGCACTAGCAAATCTTGCGATAAATACTCAGTCAGTTGAGCAGCCAGTTTATATTAGAAAACCAGATGCATATCCATTGCCAGTAGGTGTGAAGTTTAGGGTTATGACCGCTCTTGATTTAGTTGTTGCAACTGCAATTGAGAAAGAGGTTTATGGCAAAGCTGCATGGTCTGGTGCACAATTCAAAGAGGAGTTCGCAAAAGCTCCTAAGGATGCTTACTACCTGGCTGCAGAGGCAGAGGGCGAATTAATTGCCTACGCCGGTATTTTCTATGTGGCAGATGTAGCTGATATCCACACAATTACCGTGGTTGAAAAGTATCGCCGCAAAGGCGTGGGGCGCGAGTTGTTAAAGCGGTTAATTGATTGGGCCAGAGTTAAAAAAGCAGATGCGATCATGCTTGAGATGCGTCTTGGTAATGATGCGGCTCGGCCACTTTATGAACAAAATGGTTTTGTGGAAGTTTCAAAGCGAGAGAATTATTACGGCCCAGGGCTCACTGCAGTTGTGATGCGCAAGGAGCTGAAGTAATGGCGCTAGTACTTGGAATTGAAACCTCATGCGATGAAACTGCAGTTGGCATTGTTAATGATCGAAAGTTATTGGCAAATGTTATTTCTTCAAGTGTTGAACAACATGCCAGATTCGGCGGGGTTGTTCCAGAGGTGGCAAGCCGGGCTCACTTAGAGGCGATGCAGCAGGTAATTAAGCAGGCACTAAAGGATGCATCTGTAACTCTGAAAGATATTGATGCTATTGCAGTTACAGCAGGTCCTGGCTTAATCGGTGCACTTCTAGTTGGCGTAAGCAGTGCATCTGGGTTAGCCCTGGCATTAGATAAACCCTTGTATGGAGTCAACCATTTATCTGCCCATATTGCAGTTGATCGATTAGATAATGATGCATCGGTGCAACCAACTATTGCATTATTAGTAAGCGGTGGTCACTCTTCAATTTTGCAGGTAAATAACTTAGCTACAGATGTAATTGTTAAGGGTGCAACAATTGATGATGCCGCAGGTGAAGCCTTTGACAAGATTGCTCGCATCATGGGACTTGGTTTTCCTGGTGGGCCAGTAATAGATAAGGCAGCAAGTGTTGGTAATAAAGATGCAATTCTTTTCCCAAGGGGCTTAACACAGAGTTCTGATTTAGAAGCGCATCGTTATGATTTTTCATTCTCAGGTTTAAAAACTGCGGTCTCTAGATACTTACAACAAACTCCTAATTATTTAAAGGCTGATGTTGCCGCATCTTTCCAAGAAGCGGTAGTTGATGTTTTGTTAAGCAAATCAATATCCGTTTGCAAAGATAGTGGAATTGATAATTTAGTAATTGCAGGTGGTGTTGCCGCAAATAGCAGGCTGCGTGAACTTGCAAAACAACGGTGTGAGGTAGCAAAGATTGCACTTCGAATTCCACCAGCTGGCCTATGCACCGACAATGGCGCGATGGTTGCCGCCCTTGGTTCACTGGCGATTAATGAAGGGGTAAAGCCCTCTCAGACGGGCCTATCAGCCGATTCAGCCGCCGCTATCGCTCAAGTGATCTGGTAGTTGGCCCTTAATTTGCCCTTGGCCTAAGCGCCCTTTAAAGTTGGCTTTAGCACTCTAAGCCTCCGTGTGCTAATTAAGAATATGGAGCGCTTCAGAGGGATTAACCAAATAAAAAGGAGATATCAAGATGGCAATTTCAATTAAGCCACTAGAAGATCGCATTGTTGTTAAAGCAAATGAGGCAGAGCAAAAGACTGCATCTGGTTTAGTAATTCCAGATACTGCTAAAGAAAAGCCACAAGAAGGAACTGTGATGGCAGTAGGACCTGGCCGTTTTGAAAACGGAAATCGAATTCCATTAGATATTAAAGAGGGCGATGTAGTGCTTTACTCAAAGTATGGCGGCACCGAGGTTAAGTACAACAATGAGGAGTACTTAGTACTTTCCTCCCGTGATGTACTAGCAATCATTGCAAAGAAGTAATCGTGGGTAAATCACTTCAATTTGATGAAGCAGCACGTCGTGCGATGGAGCGTGGCGTAAATATTCTGGCTGACACTGTAAAGGTAACCCTTGGACCTAAGGGCCGTAACGTTGTTATTGCTAAAAACTACGGCGCACCACTAATCACTAATGACGGTGTAACAATTGCAAAAGAGATTGAGTTATCAGATCCAGCCGAGAACATGGGCGCTCAACTTGTTAAGCAGGTTGCGGAAAAAACTAATGATGTCGCAGGAGATGGAACTACTACTGCAACCGTTCTTGCTCAAGCCATGGTTAAAGAGGGTCTGCGCAACTTAGCGGCTGGCGCTCAACCAATGGAGCTTAAGTATGGAATTGAACAAGCAGTCTCTGCCATTACCGAAGCACTACGCAAAAACTCAACTGCAGTCAGTGGTAAATCACAGATTGCAGATGTTGCAACTATTTCTGCCCAAGATAAAGCAATTGGTGATCTAATTGCTGAAGCAATGGACAAGGTTGGCAAAGATGGCGTTATCACCGTTGAAGAGTCATCAACAACTGGGTTAGAGCTTGAGTTCACTGAAGGTATGCAATTTGATAAGGGTTATATCTCGCCATACTTTGTTACCGATGCTGATCGCATGGAGACGATCTTGGAGGATGCTTACATTCTTATCTCTGGACAGAAGATCTCAGCATTAAGTGAGATTTTGCCGGTATTAGAAAAAGTCGCCCAAGCAAGTAAGCCATTGTTAATTATTGCTGAAGATGTTGATGGTGAAGCACTTTCAACTCTTGTTGTTAACCGCATGCGTGGCACCTTTGCCTCAGCAGCTGTTAAAGCACCAGGTTTTGGTGACCGACGTAAGTCAATGTTGCAAGATATTGCAATATTAACTGGCGGTCAGGTTATCTCAGCCGAAGTTGGCTTAAAGCTTGAGCAAATTGATATCGAGATGCTTGGTAAAGCTCGCCGCATTGTTATTTCAAAAGATAACACCACAATTGTTGATGGTGCTGGAAATAAGAATGATGTGGCAGCAAGAGTTACTGAGATTCGTCGCGAGATTGAAAATACTGATTCTGATTGGGATCGCGAAAAACTACAAGAGCGAGTTGCAAAACTTGCCGGTGGTGTTTGCGTAATCAAAGTTGGAGCCCACACTGAAGTTGAGTTAAAAGAGAAGAAGCATCGTCTTGAAGATGCGATCTCTGCAACGAGAGCTGCAGTTGAAGAGGGAATTGTTGTTGGCGGAGGCGCTGCATTAGTTCATGCGGCAGCAGCTCTTGATAATGATTTGGGCTTTGAAGGTGATCGCGCAGTTGGTGTTCGTCTAGTGCGTAAGGCATGTGATGAGCCACTTCGTTGGATTGCTGAAAATGCTGGCCATGAAGGCTACGTAGTTGTCTCTAAGGTTCGCACCATGAAACCTAATGAAGGTTTTAATGCTTACTCCGAGGAGTACACAGATCTTGTTAAAGAAGGTGTTATTGATCCAGTTAAGGTAACTAGATCAGCGCTAGCAAATGCAGCATCAATTGCGGCAATGTTTATCACCACTGAAGCTTTAGTCTTTGAAACTCCAGAGGATAAGAAGGAAGAGGCTGCAGGCCATGGTCACTCACATGGAGCAGGCGGACACTCTCACTAAATAATATAAATTAACTAAGAGGCCTTGTTCTCAAAGTAACTTTAATCGATTAACATCAATCGGTGAAAGTTACAACGCTAGCCGTAGATTTCGGTGGCACTGGGATCAAGGCCTCTGTGCTTGATAAGAGTGGCAAAGTTTTAATTGATTTTCCATATTTAAAAACACCATACCCACTCTCACCTAATTTACTAATTTCAATTGTCAAAGATTTTGTTGCAGCAGATCATCGAATTAAACGTGTAACAGTTGGCCTGCCCGGGATGATTCGAGATGGAAAAGTTGTAGTAATTCCGCACTACATAAATAAAAATGGACCAAGAAGTGCGATTGATCCAGCGCTTAAAAAAGCTTGGTATGGCTTTGATATGCAGAAGGCTTTGAATAACAAACTCAAACTTCCAACCTTGGTTTTAAATGATGCTGAGGTACATGGGGCAGCAGTCATAACTGGTATTGGCTTAGAAACCGTACTTACATTTGGTACTGGCCTAGGCAGTGCAATATTTAATGATGGCAAACTAGCCCCGCATCTTGAAATCTCTCACGCAACTATTCGGTATGGAAAATCAATTGATGCTTGGATTGGTGAGATTTCACGACGGCGAATGGGTAATCAGTTATGGTCAAGGCGAGTTAAAAGTTTGATTCAAGAGTTATACCCAATGATTGTTTGGGATAAGTTGTATATCGGTGGCGGAAATGCACAACGAATAAGTAAATCAGCCCTAAAAAGTTTTGATTATAAAGTGAAGATAATTCCAAACTCAGCTGGTGTCTCAGGTGGGGTTAAAGCCTGGGATTTAAGAGCCTAGATTTCAACAGATTACTTACAACAGATACGATTGGTTATATGTCCGATATTGAATTAGGCCCTGGCAAGCGAGCCCGAGCGGCATACTCATTTGATGAGATTGCAATTGTGCCATCTCGCCGAACACGTGACCCAGAAGAGGTTTCAATCACTTGGCAGATTGATGCATATAAATTTGATTTACCATTTTTAGCAGCCCCGATGGATTCAGTTGTTTCACCAGAGACTGCCATTGCAATTGGTAAAGCCGGTGGACTTGGCGTTTTAAATCTTGAAGGTATCTGGACAAGATATGAAGATGCAGAGAAACAATTGTCGGAGATGGCAAAACTTTCTCAAGATAAAGCAATTAAGCGGATGCAAGAGATCTATGCCGCACCAATCCAACCAACCTTGATTAAAGAACGGCTTGCGCAAATTCGTGCTGCTGGTGTAACCGTTGCTGGCGCATTATCACCTCAACGCACAGCTGAATTTCATAAAGCAGTTATAGATGCTGGAGTTGATATTTTTGTTATTCGCGGTACAACGGTTTCCGCCGAGCATGTATCTGATAAAACTGCGCCCCTTAATTTAAAGAAGTTTATTTATGAGCTAGATGTTCCGGTAATTGTGGGAGGCTGTGCGACTGCGCAAGGCGCTTTGCACTTAATGAGATCTGGCGCAGCTGGTGTATTAGTTGGCTTCGGCGGCGGCTCTGCACACACTACAAAAACTGTATTGGGAATTTCTGTGCCAATGGCTTCCGCTGTTGCTGAGGTTGCATCTGCTCGCCGTGATTATTTAGATGAATCTGGTGGACGTTATGTTCATGTAATTGCAGATGGCTCAGTTAGTACCAGCGGTGAGATTGCAAAAGCTGTCGCATGTGGTGCGGATGCAATCATGATGGGCTCACCACTTGCTAAAGCTGCAGAGGCACCTGGTAAAGGATGGCACTGGGGATTAGAGGCACACCATGGTGAACTGCCAAGAGGTAATCGTGTTCAAGTTGGCACCGTTGGCACACTTAATGAAGTTTTAACTGGCCCCTCAATTACTTCAGATGGGTCGATGAATCTATTTGGGGCACTTCGCCGTTCAATGGCTACCTGTGGTTATTCAGATCTCAAAGAGTTCCAACGCGTTGAGGTTGTAATTCAACCTTAAGAGCAATCTGTGAAATCACTTAAAGTTAGATAGTAAATCGCATTATTTGCCAGATTAATTTCATTTAATCAAAATAGTTGATTAAACTTTGGCCATGAAAAGAATAACAAAAGCAGCCGCAGTCTTTGCTACCTTTGCTATTTTTACCACTGGATTTTCAACAATTGCACAAGCTGCACCAACGAAGTCACACTCAAAAGTAAATTGCAAAAAAACAAATGCAAAAGGTCATTCAGTAAAGAACATCACTCCACCAGAGGTTAAGGCACCATTTAAAAATAGAACCTTTACGTTAAATACAAATTGTGGCGATATCGTAATTGAAGCAGATGGCGTAAAAGCGCCTGTCACAGTGATTGCATTAGCAGCTTTAGCAAATGGTGGATTTTATAACCAATCAATATGCCACCGTTTGACTACAAATAATATTTATGTTTTGCAATGTGGCGATCCAACTGCAACTGGATCTGGCGGACCAAACTTTAGTTATCGTGATGAAAATCTTCCTCAAGCCGTTGAAGCTAATTACCCAGCCGGTGTTGTTGCTATGGCCAACAGTGGTGCAAATACAAATGGCAGCCAGTTCTTCATAGTTTATGAGGACACATCCCTGCCACCTAGTTACACAATCTGGGGCAAAGTGACGAAAGGTTTAGAGATAGTTCAATCAATTGCTAAAGAGGGTGTAATTAATGGCAAAAGCGATGGACTACCAAAGCGCACGATTGCAATTGAAAAGGTAAAAGTTCGTTAATTTGTATTAACTATTTTAAAAACTTCTGCTACAGAACCAGCCGGAAGATTGTTAGCTTCGGCATTTTTTTCGCCCCATTCACGGACCATAGTTTCTAAGTTTTCATTATGGGCTGTCTGACTTACATGTGAATGCAACGCCTTCATTTTCTTATCAAAAGTAGTAGTGATATCAATAAAGTGGTCTGGATTTTGGGTGGACATAACCCAAACCTCTTTTACTCGCCAAGGTTGCAATCCCTCTTCTTTTAATAAATCCTCAAATGCAAAGGGATTTCGAGAGTCTGGGTAAACCGCTTGAATTGCCGCTTCACCAGCTGCCATGTGATCTGGGTGGGATGCAAATAAGCGATCCCAATTTCGATCTGGTGACTGAATCAGCATGCGATCAGGTTTTGAAATTCGAATTTGTCGCACAATATCTTTACGTAATTCAATAGTTGGGACTAACCAACCATCACGGTAATTTAGAAAAGTAATATCGGTAACACCAACAGCAAGGCCCGCTTCACGTTGCTCTCGTTGACGGATCTTTGGCATCTCATCGCGTGGCACAGTTGGATCCTCGCCACCCTGATCACCATTAGTACAAATGCAATATGAAACCTTTATTCCCTTTGCAGTCCAAAGCGCAATAGTTCCGCCAGCACCAAAATCACAATCATCTGGGTGCGCAGTTACAACTAATACTCGCTCTATCTGGCTATCTTCTATTGGCTCCATCAGTGCCAAGATTACCGTAGCAATTACCACTGTCTTACCCACCGATAGACTTGCCAATATGACCGCACTAACTGAAGGTTTGAATTCGCAGCAATTAGCAGCGGTTAAACACGAGGGAACACCATTGTTGGTCGTGGCTGGTGCTGGTTCTGGCAAAACTAGAGTTTTAACGAGAAGGATTGCTTATCTATTAGCTGAGCGAAATGTTTCACCATATGAGGTTTTAGCAATTACCTTCACAAACAAGGCCGCCGGTGAAATGAAGGAGCGAGTTGCTGAATTAGTTGGTGATCGCGCCAAAATGATGTGGGTATCAACATTTCACTCTGCCTGTGTTCGTATTTTGCGGAAAGAAGCATCTTTACTCGGCTACACGAACTCATTCACAATTTATGATCAAAGTGATTCATTGCGATTAATTACGTTAGTTATGCGGGACATGAATTTAGATGCGAAACGATACGCCCCCCGGGCAGTTGCATCATTAATCTCCCAAGCCAAAAATGAGCTAATGGGTCCAGCAGATTATTTAAATCAAGCTAAAGATCAATTCCAAGAGATTGTTGCTCAAGTCTTTGCAATTTATCAAAAGCGATTAACTGGTGCTAACTCAATGGATTTTGATGATTTAATTGCCAAAACAGTTGAAGTATTACAAAGGCAACCAGAGGTAAAAGCTAAGTATCGCTCTCGCTTTAAGCATATTTTGGTAGATGAGTATCAAGACACAAATCATGCTCAGTATGTATTGATCAAAGAGTTGGTTGGAAGTGAACGAGAAGGCATGCCGGTTGCCGAGCTTTGCGTGGTTGGTGATGCTGATCAATCTATCTATGCTTTTCGTGGTGCAAATATTCGCAATATCTTGCAGTTTGAAGCTGATTATCCAAGTGCTAAAACAATCTTATTAGAACAAAACTATCGCTCTACCCAAAATATTTTAAACGCCGCCAACGCAGTGATCTCAAATAATGATGGTCGAAAAGAAAAGAACTTATGGTCAGATGCTGGTGCTGGTGAAATCATTACTGGACATGTTGCTGAGAGTGAACATGATGAAGCAGATTTTGTAGTAAGAGAGATTGGCCGGCTTCGCGGTTTAGGAAAATCTAATCCTGGCGATACCGCTATTTTTTACCGTACTAACGCGCAATCTCGTGTTTTTGAAGAGGTTTTTATGCGGGTTGGTATTCCATACAAAGTTGTTGGCGGAGTGCGATTTTATGAGCGCAAAGAGATAAAAGATTTTCTGGCTTATCTTCGAGTGATCGTTAATCCCAATGATGAGGTTTCCATGCGACGAATAATTAATACGCCGAAGAGAGGAATTGGTGATCGTGCACTTGATCAGCTAGATCTTTACTCGCAAGCAAATAACTTAACATTTTGGCAATCACTATGTGAGGTAGAGAAAAATAGTGAATTGGCACAACGATCTTCAGTATCACTAATTGAATTTGTTAAATTAATTCAATCTCTTCAAACTTTAGTAGAGGCAAAAACCAGGCCCTCTGTTATTGCTCAAGCAGTTCTGGAGCAATCTGGATTGTTGACTGAATTAAGTCAGAGCAAAGATCCACAAGATGAGGTAAGAGTTGAAAACTTAGAGGAATTAATTGCGGTAGCAACTGAGTATGAAGAGGGTGAAGTAGAAGAGGGTGAAGAGATTTCATTAGTTGGATTTTTAGAGGATGTATCTCTTGTTGCAGATGCAGATCAAATACCAGATGGTGAGGATCATGGCGGAGTAGTAACAATGATGACGCTTCACACTGCAAAAGGACTTGAGTTCCCAACTGTCTTCTTAACCGGCATGGAGGAAGGGATATTTCCACACTCTAGAACACTTGGTGATCCAGAGGAGTTACAAGAAGAACGCCGGCTTGCCTACGTTGGTTTAACTAGAGCACGAGAGAATTTGTTTATAACTAGAGCTGAGTATCGCTCTTCCTGGGGTGCACCAAATTACAACGCACCATCTAGATTTTTAAGTGAGATTCCAGATTCGGTAATTGAATGGAACCAAGCGCAAGAAAGAATGCCATCAATTAAAACCTCAGTTCGGCGAACATTTGCTCCGGCAAAGGCAACTGGAAAAATTAGCAGCACTATGCAACTTGAAGTGGGCGAGCGGGTATCGCACGATACCTTCGGATTAGGAACTGTGGTTGCCGTGACTGGCGAAGGAGATCGAGCAGAGGCGACCATTAATTTTGGCTCATTTGGTGAGAAGCGACTACTACTGCGCTATGCACCAGTTGAGAAATTATAAATTTACTCACTTTCTCATTACTATTACCACCTTACACAGCAAAATTTGATCGGGGATAATTAGTGGATCTTTTTGAATATCAAGCACGCGATCTATTTGAGTCCCATCAAATTCCAGTCTTAGCTGGCGCTGTTGCTACTACTCCAGAAGAGGCACACGAAGCCGCTGCAAAAATTGGTGGCAAGGTTGTTGTTAAGGCTCAGGTAAAAGTTGGTGGTCGAGGCAAAGCGGGCGGTGTGAAGCTTGCCGAAAATGCAGAGGATGCCAAAGAAAAAGCAAAAGCAATTTTAGGTATGGATATTAAGGGTCACATTGTTCACAAAGTAATGATTGCCCAAGCAGCCCCAATTGAATCTGAATATTACTTAGCAATTTTGTTAGATCGAGCTAATCGAAACTTTTTAGTTATGGCCTCCGTTGCTGGCGGCATGGAAATTGAAGAAGTTGCTCATAAAACTCCAGAAAAATTAGCAAGAGTTGGAATTGATCCAAATATTGGAATTGATAAAGCGAAAGCTGTAGAAATTGCAAAAGGTGGACAATTTCCGGCAGATGTTATTGATCAAGTTGCGGAAGTTTTAATCAAATTATGGCAAGCTTTTGTTAAAGAAGATGCCACTTTGATGGAGATTAATCCATTAGTTAAAACTGTAGATGGAAAAGTAGTGGCGCTAGATGGCAAGGTCACGTTAGACGATAATGCTGGCTTTAGACATCCAGAGCATGAGGTTTTAGTAGATCACGCTTCGACTAATCCATTAGAAAAATTGGCAAAAGAGAAGGATTTAAATTACGTTAAATTAGATGGCCAAGTAGGCATTATTGGTAATGGTGCTGGATTAGTAATGAGCACATTAGATGTTGTTGCATATGCTGGTGAAAAATATGGCGTAAAACCAGCAAACTTTTTAGATATCGGCGGTGGTGCTTCAGCTGAAGTGATGGCTAATGGCTTATCAATTATTTTAGGTGACTCTGATGTTAGAAGCGTATTTGTAAATGTATTTGGTGGAATTACAGCATGTGATGCAGTAGCAAATGGAATTGTGCAGGCCCTTGCAATGCTGGGAGATAAGGCAACTAAGCCAATTGTGGTTCGCCTTGATGGTAATAATGTTGAACTTGGACGGAAGATATTAAATGATGCAAATCATCCTTTGATTCAGCAGCTAGAAACTATGGATGGTGCCGCCGCAAAGGCAGCAGAGTTGGCGGCGATCTAATGGCAATTTTTGTAACTGAAAATACCAAGGTAATTGTGCAGGGTATGACTGGCTCTGAAGGTACTAAGCACACCAAGCGAATGCTCAAAGCTGGCACAAAAATTGTCGGTGGCGTGACCCCTGGTAAAGGTGGCCAAACTGTTGATATGGATGGCGTATTAATTCCAGTTTTTAATTCAGTAAATGAAGCAATGTCAGCAACTGGCGCAAATGCTTCAGTGGTCTTTGTGCCACCAAAGTTTGCAAAGGCAGCAGTTATCGATGCAATTGATGCTGCAATGCCTTTAGTTGTAGTTATTACTGAAGGAATTCCAGCTCATGATGTTGCAGCTTTTTATGCCTATTCAGTAAGCAAAGGTAAGACTCAAATTCTTGGGCCAAACTGTCCTGGAATTATTAGCCCTGGTAAAACTAATCTCGGGATTATTCCAGCAGATATCACTGGGCCTGGAAAAATTGGTTTAGTTTCTAAATCTGGAACTCTGACTTACCAAATGATGTTTGAACTTAGAGATTTTGGATTTACGACCGCTGTTGGAATTGGTGGCGATCCAATTATTGGTACTACCCATATTGATTGCTTACGAGCTTTCCAAGATGATCCAGAGACAAAAGCAATTGTGATGATTGGTGAGATTGGTGGCGATGCTGAAGAGCGAGCTGCGCAATTTATTAAAGAGTATGTAACCAAACCAGTTGTCGGATATGTTGCTGGATTTACCGCACCAGAGGGCAAAACAATGGGACATGCAGGCGCAATTGTCTCTGGCTCCTCCGGTACTGCTGCTGCGAAAAAAGAAGCATTAGAGGCTGTCGGTGTTGCGGTTGGTAAAACACCAAGTGAAACCGCTAACTTGATGCGCAAGATATTGAATGGATAAATCGCAGATAGGAAAATAATGGTTGCGCGTACGATCTGGCTGGCGCTGCAACAAGTAATTAGATCAATATTAATTTATCTATTTCCACTTGCATTTATTACGTTATTTGCTTGGGCCACTGCTGGCAGTACTTATGGCACTACCTCAGATCCGATGCGAGCTGCAGTATGGCTTTGGCTTGGTTCTCACCTAACACCATTTCACATAACTAGCAATGAAATAACTGGTTACCTTTCATACTTGCCAATTGGCGCTGCAATATTTCCGATGCTCACAATGAGAGTGGGGTATCGCCGAGTATTAGAATCAATTGGAAATAAAAAAATAAGTAGATCATATTTTATAATTTCCTACCTCTTAATTTACTTATTACTTGCAGCTGTTGCCTCAAACTCTCAAGTATCTGTTGATTGGCTTCGCGGAGTTCCAACTTTGTTAATTCTGCTCATACTCGCTACTGCTAGTTTAAAACCTGAAAATCTTGTGAAAGTACCCTTTTATTTCTTTTCAATCATGTTAGGTCTTGGCGGGTTATTACTTTCTATTTCGCTATGTTTTAATTTTACTACGGTAAAAAACTTAACAATCGTGATTCAACCCGGAATTTTAGGTGGATTACTTTTGTTGCTCTTGCAACTGCTCTATTTGCCAAACATCATATTTACTTGCCTAAGCTATGGCCTTGGTTCTGGTTTTTCACTGGGAAGTGCTACAGATATAACTCCCTTTATCTTTAATTTAAGAGAGATACCGGCAATTCCAGTATTAGGAGCACTCCCAAATGGCAAATATCCATGGCTAATTATTTTGACCTTGGTAGTTGCAGTTTATGCTTTAGTAAATATCACTTTAATCAATACGCAAAAAATTGATAATAAAAGTAAGCAGCAGATAACAATAAGATTTTTCCTAATTTCAATTTTAGTACCAGCAGTATTTGCCTTTATTTCATCTGGCTCACTACTTTCAGCAAATATGTCACCTGTGGGGGTTAACCCACTTAGAATCAGTGCAATATTTGCTCTACAAACTTTAATTGTTTTTATTGTCATCAAATTTCTACCAAAATTGTTTAAGAAAAAGCAGAGCGAGGGTAGGCTGGCGATATGAGCGCATTAATACTGGATGGCAAAGCTCTTGCTGAACGCATTAAGGGTGAAATAACAAATAAGGTTTTAAAGATGGATAAAAAGCCTGCTCTTGGAACAATACTTGTTGGCAGTGATCCAGGTTCAATTGCATATGTAGATGGAAAGCATCGAGATTGCGCTCAGGTTGGCATAAAGTCAATAAAGGTAAATCTGCCCGAGAGCGCTACTACGGCAGAGGTTATTAAAGCGGTAACGGAATTAAATCAAAATCCGGAGTGCACTGGATATATTGTCCAGCTGCCATTACCCAAGACGGTAAATACTGAAGAGGTACTGCTTGCAATTGATCCTAATAAAGATGCTGATGGACTTAATCCAATCAATCTTGGCAAGTTTGTTTTAGGGAAAAATACAATAATTCCTTGTACGCCGAAAGCAATTCTGGCATTACTTACAGAGAATAAAATTAAATTATCTGGTACTAAGGTATTAATAATTGGTAGAGGAACGACAGTAGGCAGACCACTTTCAATTTTATTGTCACAAAAACCAAATAATGCAACAGTAACTCTTGCGCACTCGGCAACTTCAAATTTACCAGAGTTAATGAAGCAGGCCGATATTGTGGTTGCGGCCATTGGTTCTGCTCATTTCATAAAGCCGGGAATGATTAAGGATGGCGCAACTGTTATTGACGTAGGAATTACTAGAACCGATCAAGGGTTAGTAGGTGATGTTGACCCAGCAGTGACACAATCAGCATCAGCATTTGCACCAATGCCAGGCGGGGTTGGACCAATGACTAGGGCGATATTGTTAAATAATATTATTGAATTGGCTAATTGATGAAAGAGAGTTTTACTTTAGATCAAATTCGCCGGTTTTCACTGGCAATTGTTACGGTTGGTTTGATTGTGGCAATTAGCGGCTCTGTTCGAACTGGCTCGGTAATTATCTCGTTAGCTACCGCCATTTTTTCACTATCGAGATATTCACAACTTCAGGTGAAGCGGAATATCGAATTAATTCTGCCGATCATGATCTGCATCATGCTATTTGGATTGGCGCTCTCACTTCCGAACGCTAGGTAGGTAGCGGATTTAGTTGAAACGGCTCTTATCAGTAATATTGCCCTATCGCATTGAGAGGATTAAATGAGCAGATCTGGAAAAGTAACAGTTGTTGGATCAGGTTTTTATGGTTCTACCACCGCACTACGTCTTGCTGAATATGACATTTTTGAAACTGTGGTTTTGACCGATATTGTTGAAGGAAAGTCTGAAGGTTTAGCCTTAGATATAAATCAATCTAGATCAATTGAAAATTTTGAAACAAAAGTTATTGGTGCAACCACCACTGCAGAAGGTGGTGGATATGAGAAGACTGCCAACTCTGATGTAGTGGTAATTACCGCAGGACTGCCACGCAAGCCTGGTATGAGCCGGATGGATTTGATTGGCGTAAATGCCGGAATCGTTCGAGGTGTTGCCGAAAATATTGCAAAGCATTCGCCGAACGCAGTAATCATTGTGGTTTCTAATCCGCTTGATGAAATGACCGCACTTGCCCAAATTGCAACTAAATTTTCTTACAACAAAGTTATGGGACAAGCTGGCATGTTAGACACAGCCCGGTTTACTAACTTTGTGGCTGAAAAATGTGGCGTAGAAACTGCCGCAGTTAAAACTTTAACTCTTGGGTCACATGGTGAAACTATGGTGCCAGTACCAAGTCGTTGCACTGTAAATGGAAAACCGTTATCTGAGGTTTTATCCGCCACTGAGATTGCGGAGTTAGTAGAACGCACCAGAAATGGTGGCGCTGAGATTGTTGCCTTACTTAAAACTGGTTCTGCTTACTACGCACCATCAGCAGCAGCTGCCCGAATGGCTAAGGCAGTAATTACTGATTCAAATGAGGTAATGCCAGTATGTGCTTGGGTCGATGGTGATTATGGAATTAACGGAGTTTATTTGGGAGTAGAGGCTCAGATTGGTAAGAATGGAATTAATAAAGTTGTCGAGACAAAGTTAACCGCAGATGAGCTAGCTTCGTTAAAAGCTGCATCTGAGGCAGTTCGAACCAAACAAGCAGATGTTAAAGATCTCTAAGGGCGGAGCAAACTAATGAACAAGATAAAAGTAGAGGGCACTGTTGTTGAATTAGATGGTGATGAAATGACCAGAATCATCTGGCAGTTCATCAAAGAATCACTGATCCTGCCTTACCTTGATATAAATCTTGAGTATTACGACTTAGGAGTGGAATACCGCGACAAAACAAATGATCAAGTAACTATTGATTCAGCTCATGCAATTCAAAAGCACGGCGTGGGCGTTAAATGCGCAACTATTACGCCAGATGAAGCCCGAGTTAAAGAGTTTAATTTGAAGCAGATGTGGAAGTCACCAAACGGCACAATTCGCAATATTTTAGGTGGCGTGATTTTTCGTGAGCCAATTATTATTAAAAATGTACCTCGGTTAATTCCACACTGGACTAAGCCAATTGTGATCGGCCGTCACGCATTCGGTGATCAATACAAGGCAACAGATTTCCTAGTTCCAGGAGCTGGCAAGCTAACTGTTACCTTCACCCCAGAAGATGGCTCAAAGCCAATGGAGTTTAATGTCTTTGATTTCCCATCATCTGGTGTGGCAATGGCGATGTATAACCTAGATGATTCAATCCGCGATTTTGCTAGAGCATCATTTAATTATGGCTTGGTAAGAAAGTATCCAGTGTTTCTTTCAACTAAGAACACAATTCTTAAAGCTTATGATGGTCGATTTAAAGATATTTTTGCGGATGTATTTGAGAAAGAGTTCAAGGCTGAGTTTGATAAGAACAATCTTGAGTATGACCATCGCTTAATTGATGACATGGTGGCAACCTCACTTCGCTGGGAGGGTGGTTATATCTGGGCCTGTAAGAATTATGATGGTGATGTGCAATCAGACACTGTTGCCCAAGGTTATGGCTCATTAGGACTTATGACCTCAGTTCTTATGTCACCAGATGGTAAAACTGTTGAAGCAGAAGCAGCCCATGGCACCGTAACGCGCCACTTCAGAGATCACCAAGCAGGTAAGGCGACCTCCACAAATCCAATTGCATCAATATTTGCTTGGACCCAAGGATTAGCTCACCGTGCAAAGTTAGATAACACTCCAAAGGTGGCTGAGTTTGCAAAAACTTTAGAGCGAGTATGTATTGAAACTGTTGAGAGTGGAAAAATGACAAAGGATCTTGCGCTATTAATTAGCAAAGATGCACCTTGGCTTAACACCCAAGAGTTTTTAGCTGCAATCGATGATAATTTAAAGAAGGCAATGGCTTAAAGAGTTAAAACAAAAAGCCCCACTCGAATTGAGTGGGGCTTTTTTAATTTGTAATTAATTTATGCGCTTGCCAGAAGTTGCATCAAATAGGTGAACAACATCAGGATTAACACCTACAGTCACGGTCTGACCAGCCTTAGGTGGATTCTTTGGATCCCATCTAATAATTACTTGGCCAAGCTCTTCAGTGGTGTTAGCAAACTTCAACGCCTTATCTACTGGCTTGCCGTAGACATAAGCATCTGAACCTAACTCTTCTACAACCTCGACTGCGACCTCAAAACCAGTTGAAGCTGGAATTAAACCTTCTGGTCTGATTCCAACGGTTACTGATGCACCAGCCGATGAAGGAACTGCAATTCCAAGACTTCCTAGCATTGCCTTTCCGCCAGAGACTGAAGCGGTTAGTAGGTTCATGGCAGGAGATCCAATAAAGCCTGCTACGAAAACATTTTGTGGTTTTTCGTAAAGATTTCTTGGAGAATCAACCTGTTGTAGCAAGCCATCTTTAAGAACCGCTACACGATCACCCATTGTCATCGCTTCAACCTGATCGTGGGTTACATAAACTGTGGTAATTCCAAGACGACGTTGTAGCGCTGCAATTTGAGTACGAGTTGCAACGCGAAGTTTTGCATCAAGGTTTGATAATGGCTCATCCATTAAGAAAACTTGTGGCTCACGCACAATTGCACGTCCCATAGCTACGCGCTGGCGTTGACCACCAGAGAGTGCTTTAGGTTTGCGATCTAAGTAATCCTCTAAATCTAATAATTTAGCTGCCTCTAAAACTCGACGGTCACGTTCTTCTTTTGCAACGCCGGCAATTTTTAGCGCAAAGCCCATATTCTCTGCTACCGACATATGTGGGTAGAGGGCGTATGACTGAAATACCATTGCAATATCGCGATCTTTAGGTGCAACATTTGTTACATCTTTATCGCCGATAAAAATTGATCCGGTATCAATCTCTTCAAGTCCGGCCAACATGCGAAGTGATGTTGATTTACCGCAACCTGATGGTCCAACTAGAACAAGAAACTCACCATCATTAACTGTGAGATCTAATTTATCTACTGCTGGTTTGGTAGTTCCAGGATAGATTCGTGATGCTTGTTTGAATACAACTGAGGCCATGGTTAGCACTCCTTCTTCCGGGTAGGTACGTACCCGACGATCCGTTGGATGAAGGTCTCACGGTTGTGAGAGTTGGCAAAGGTTACGACACAAAGGGTTAAAAGGGGAAGGGGCGCGGGATTTGGGCTCACTTATGCGGCCTTGGCTTATCCACAGTTATCATTAGATATATGGCTGATGGCGCTTTTATAAGCATCGTAATTGTTTTAACCCTAATTGGGGTGGGCGGAATCTTTGTTGCTGCTGAGATTGCATTGATCTCCTTGCGCGAATCTCAGATCAAACAGATTGAAGGCCGGGGAAAACGTGGCGCCCGCGTTGCTGCCTTAACAAAACACCCCAACCGATTTTTAGCGGCCGCCCAAGTAGGAATAACACTTTGCGGATTTCTATCAGCTGCCCTTGGCGCTGAGCAGTTAGGCCAGTATGTAATTCCAAGGCTGGAGGAGTTGGGCATCTCAAGCGGTAATAGTGAGATTTTATCTATCGTTGGCATTACCTTGGTAATTGCTTACATTTCTTTAGTATTTGGTGAGTTAGTGCCAAAGCGGCTGGCGTTATATAAAACTGAGGCGATTGCGCTCGCAACTTCGGCAACCATTGATCGAATTGCAATCATTTTTAATCCAATTATTTGGTTGGTCTCGCACTCAACTGATTTGGTTATGAAACTTTTGGGAATTAATGCAAAAACTCCACGAACTCAGATTTCAGAGGCTGAGTTAATGGATTTAGTTAGTGGCCATGCTGATTTAACAAAAGAGGAACGAGAAATTGTTACCGAAGTTTTTAAATCTAGTGACCGGTTGATCCATGAGGTTATGGTGCCAAGAGCAGAGGTCGATTTCCTAGATGCCTCACTAACGATTACCCAAGCAAGAAAAATAGTCGTAAAACTTACGCACTCTCGTTACCCAGTTGTTCGGGGTAGCAGTGATGATGTAATTGGGTTTTTGCATGTTAGAGATTTATTAGATCCTAAGTTAGATGACGCCCAACTTACAATTATGGAGATTGTCAGAAATATTATGTTCTTGCCAATGAGCACTGGAGTATTACAAGCTTTAACTGAGATGCGAAGTAAGCGACAACATTTTGCAATTGTGCTTGATAAAAATGGTGGCACGAATGGAATTATTACCCTTGAGAATTTAGTTGAATGTTTAATTGGCCAAATTCAGGATGAATATGACAGCCATGAAACTCAGCCACAATCTCAACCTCGAGGCCGTGGTACTGAAATTGATGGCAAGGTTTCACTAGCTGAATTTTTGGAAACCAATGGCGTTTTGTTACCAGCAGGCCCATATGAAACATTAAGTGGCTTTGTTAATCACTATTTAGGTCGAACTGCGCAGGTTAATGATGTCATCCGAATTAATGGCGCGAGTTTTACTATTATCAGCATGAGTGGCAAGCAGGTAAATCAATTATTACTTGCCAGAGATGATGGGAAGTGATGAGTAGAAAACGCGTCTTATCTGGCATTCAACCAACCCATGACTCATTCCATTTGGGTAATTATTTAGGCGCCCTAAAGCAATGGGTGCAATTACAAGAAGATAATGATGCTTTTTACTGCGTAGTAGATTTACACGCCCTAACTGTTGAAACTGATCCAAAGGTATTACAAAAGCGAATCTTGCTATCAGCTGCTCAACTAATTGCGATCGGAGTAGCTCCAAGTAAGTGCACATTATTTATTCAATCTCATGTCCCAGCACACAACCAACTTGCCTGGGTGCTTGAGTGCATAACTGGCTTTGGTGAAGCAGGACGGATGACTCAATTCAAAGATAAATCTCAAAAGGGTGGTGCTGATCGAACCAATGTTGGTTTATTTACATATCCGATTCTGCAAGCCGCTGATATTTTGTTATATCAAGCAGATTTTGTGCCAGTAGGAGAAGATCAACGCCAACATATTGAGTTGACCAGAGATCTAGGCCAAAGATTTAATAGCAAATATAAAGAGATATTTAATATTCCACAGGCTCAAATAATTAAGTCATTAGCCAAAATCAATGATCTGCAAGATCCAACCGCGAAGATGAGTAAATCAGCCTCATCAATGTCGGGTGTGATTGAACTTTTAGATGCACCAGAGATAATTTTAAAGAAGTTTAAATCCTCAGTAACTGATGATGGCAAAGAGGTTAAGTTTGATGAAAAGGGCAAACCTGGAATCTCAAACCTGCTAACCATCCATTCAGCACTTTCTGGCAAGTCGATTGAAGCAATTGAGAATGAGTTTGCAGGAAAAGGGTATGGCGATTTTAAATCGGCTGTGGCTGAGGTAGTTATCGCAGAGCTTGAGCCAATCAGGGATCGAACAAAACAATTAATGGATGATCCAGCTGAATTAGTGAGTTTGCTGAGTACTGGGGCAAATAAGGCTAATGAGGTCGCTTCAAGCACCTTAAAAGAGGTTTATGCGGCCCTTGGTTTGATTTAAGCACTTTAACTATAGATATCTTATTTAAACTCTAAACTCTAAACTCTAAACTCTTAATCAAGAGTTGAATCAATTCTATATAAATCGTAATAAAGAAACATCAGCGTTTTTATCAAATACTTGATGCTCGCATATAGGGTCAGACCACAAATAACCCCATATTTCATGGGTCTTAGTCCTTGGGAGGGATTTTGAAAAAATCATACAAAATAGTTGTAGCTATCGCAGCTGCATCATTATTAACGTCTGTTGCAGTTGCTCCGGCAAATGCAGCAACTAAGCAAAAGGTTTGCGTTGCGCTAGATACTGCTGGCATCAACGATAAGTCATTTAACCAAACATCATATGAAGGTGCTAAGGCTGCTAAAGCTGCAGGTTATGCATCATCAATCGAGTATTTACCAGCAAAAAGTACAGCGGATTTCGTACCAAATATCCAGAAGTTTGTCGATAAGAAGTGCACCATGATTATTGGAATTGGATACCTACTTGGCGATGCCATGAAGGCAGCTGCAACAAAAAATCCAACAATCAAATTTGCAATTGTTGATCAGCCATCTGGCCCTGCATCAAACTTGAAGGGTATTGAGTATCAAACAGATGAGAGTGCTTTCTTAGTTGGATACCTTTCTGCAGCGATGTCAAAGACTGGCAAAGTTGCTACATATGGTGGAATTCCAATTCCTCCAGTAACTATCTGGATGGATGGTTATGCATATGGCGTTAAGTACTACAACCAAGTTAACAATAAGAATGTGACATTACTTGGATGGGATGTAAAGACCCAAACAGGCAAAATGCTTGGCGGATTTGAAGCTACAACCGAAGCGCTTGCAGCTTCAGTTGGATTTGAACAGCAAGGCGCAGATTACATTTTTGCTGTTGCTGGCGGCATGCAAGCAACTACTGCAGCCAATAGCTTGAAAACAAAGAAATCAAATGTAATTTGGGTTGATGCAACGGTGATGGGAACTGGACCACAATACGCAAGTGTGGTTCCAGCTTCTGCTACTAAGGGCCTGAAAGAGGGCGTACTTGCAACAATCAAAGAAGCTTATGATGGAAAATTTACGAATAAGGCTTACCTTGGAACACTTAAAAACAAAGGAGTTGGATACGTAATTACACCAGCATGGGCTAAGAAAATACCTGCATCACTTCAAACAGAACTAAAAGACCTAGCAGCTGATATTGGGGCTGGAATTATTACGATCAAGTAATTGATCGACCAATAATTGGTCACTTTGTAGTACCGCTAGGTGAGTTAGATTTCTAACTCACCTAGCATTATTTAAGGAGAATTAGTGTCATTAGAACTGAAACATATAACCAAGAAATTTGGTTCACTTTTAGCTAATGACCAAATTGATTTAAAGGTTGAAAAAGGCGAAATCCATGCCATTCTCGGCGAGAATGGTGCAGGAAAATCTACGCTAATGAATATCGTTTACGGGCTAGTAAAAGCAGACTCTGGGTCTATTTTAGTAAATGGTGCCAAGGTTGAAATTAATGAACCGGCAGATGCTTTGAAATTCGGAATTGGAATGGTTCATCAACACTTCATGCTTATTCCTGTATTCACCGTTGCCGAAAATATTGTTTTAGGTCATGAACAAACCAATAGAGGAATACTTTCGTTGAGTGATGCTAAAAAACGTATTAAAGAAATTGCTGATGAATTTAAATTTGATATCAACCCTGATGCAGTAATTGAAGATTTATCTGTGGGGCTTCAACAAAGAGTTGAGATTATTCGTGCCTTGATTTATGACGCAAAGGTTTTGATTTTAGATGAACCAACGGCAGTACTTACTCCTCAAGAAACAGACGAGCTTTTAAATATTATGAGAACTTTAAAGGCTAAAGGAACATCAATCATTTTCATTACCCATAAACTAAGAGAGGTCAAAGAAGTTGCAGACAAGATAACCATTATTAGATTGGGTAAAGTTGTCGGTATGGCTTCGCCATCTACTAGCCAAGGTGAGCTTGCTAGCATGATGGTTGGCCGAGAAGTTGATTTAATCCCGAACAAATCAATCAAAATACCAGGGAAAACCATCTTAAGTATCAGTGACTTAAATATATTTAATATTGTTGGTAGAAATATAGTAAAGCAGGTATCCCTTGAAATTCGTGCTGGTGAAATACTTGCAATCGCCGGTGTTCAAGGAAATGGACAATCAGAAATAGCAAGAGCGATTATTAACCTAGAGCAGCATGCTACTGGCTCCATAAAAATCAACGGCGAAGAAATTTTAGGAAAAACTGTAAGGAATTCTCTGGATACTGGAGTCGCTTTTATACCCGAATCTAGAGAGATTGATGGTTTGATAGAAAGCTTTACAATTGCTGAAAATTTAATCTTAGATACGCATGATCTTCCTCAGTTTGCTACAAATAAACAACTAGATAGAACTGCAATTAATAGCAGTGCCACCTCACTAGTTAAAGAGTTTGATATTAGAACTCAGAGTATTTTTGATAAGGCTCTATCTCTATCGGGGGGAAATAAGCAAAAAGTGGTATTAGCTAGAGAGCTCACAAGAAAAGTAGAACTTGTGGTTGCTTCACAACCTACCCGTGGATTAGATGTGGGTTCGATTGAGTTCGTGTACGAGCGGTTATTGGCCGAGCGTGAATCAAATAGGGCTGTCCTGCTGATAAGTAGTGAATTAGATGAAGTCTTTGCGTTAGCCGACCGAATTGCTGTTATTTACAAAGGCGAAATAGTTGGAATTGTTGACGCCAGTGTTTCAAGAGAAAAACTTGGTCTAATGATGGCGGGAATTGCATCATGATAAATATGATTAAGAATTTCAGGAGAAACACACTTCTTCCTTTTGTGGCTTTTATTTTTGCATTTTTTATTGGTGGAATAATTATGGTGATTTCAGATCCTATTGTGATGGGTCAAATATCTTCTCCCGGTAAGTTCTTAACTTCGGCAGGTTCTAAGATCGGCAATTCATATCTGGCAATATTCCAAGGCTCAATATTTGATATCAATCTTGCACGGGGTTCTGGTTTCATTCAGGGCTTCTATCCACTGTCTGAAACTATCGTTACAGCAACACCCTTAATTCTTTGCGGACTATCTGTTGCCTTAGCATTTAGATCTGGACTATTTAATATTGGTGCTCAAGGTCAATTTATCTTTGGAGCAATCGCAGCTTCTTATGTTGGGTTTACATTTAATCTAAATCCAATTTTACATGTTTCGCTCGTACTTTTAGTTGGAGTTATTTTCGGTGGATTGTATGGCGGTATCGTAGGAATTCTGAAAGCTAAAACCGGTGCGCATGAAGTGATCGTAACAATTATGCTCAATTACATTGCGGCTCTTTTCGTTCTTTGGTTACTAAAAACAAAATTATTTTTGCGACCACAGCGTCTAGATCCAATTGCACCTGAAGTAAATCCAAGTGCTCAACTACCAAAACTATTTGGAGAAAACCTAAGAATTCACTCCGGAATTTTCGTAGCAATTTTTGCAACAATTTTTGTAGCATGGCTATTACAGTCGAGCACACTTGGATTTAAATTTCGTGCTGTCGGATCTAATTCCAATGCCGCAAGAACGGCTGGAATCTCTGTTCCATTCGTAACCACAACCACCATGTTTATCTGTGGTGGGTTAGCCGGTCTTGGCGGCGCTGTTCATCTAATTGGTACCGAGTATGCACTTGGAGCTGGAATTGCTGGAAGTTTGGGCTTTGATGCAATAACAGTTGCATTGCTGGGGCAGGCAACTCCAATCGGAACATTACTTGGGGCACTTCTGTTCGGTGCATTACAAACTGGAGGCCGAACTCTTCTTTCCAACACCGGAACTTCTCCAGACATCGTGCAAGTTATTCAGGCTTTAATAGTTTTATTTATTGCTGCTCCTGCGCTCATGAAGTCAATATTTAAAATCAAAGAAAATTTGAACGATAAATCCATGGCTGCTAAAGGATGGAATGGCTGATGACTAATTTAACCATCCAGCAAAAAAGACAAAGGCGTGGGATTATTACTATGGCTTTAATGTTTTTTGCATTCTTTTATATTTTTTATTTCGACTCAAATAAATCAGAAGATGTTACTTTTGGGTTTATTTTAGGTGATGAATGGAAATTGATGAATGAATGGAAAATTGATTCTAGGACTGGCGCCATTATCTTTCTAACCTTAACTTTAATTGGCGTATTAACCTCGTACATAAGTTTTAATCGCGGCAAGAAAAATACTCTCGGGGTTTATTTATTCGGAGTTGGAAGCATTATGGCATTTTTATGTTGGGCTGCTGCTGGCAAATTTATCCCTTTTACTGGATTACTTCAGGGCGCAATCATGCTTTCAGTTCCATTAATCTTTGGTTCGATGGCCGGATTACTTTGCGAGAAATCTGGTGTTATCAATATTGCAATCGAAGGTCAATTACTTTTCGCAGCATTTGCTGCTGCTGCTGTCGCGAGCGTTACTCAAAATGTTTTCTACGGAATTATCGCAGCGCCAATCGCTGGTGGTTTGGTTTCCTTGATATTGGCCTATTTTTCTATTCGTTTTCAAGTTGATCAGGTAATTCTAGGATTCGTAATCAACGTATTAGTTTTGGGATTGACTAACTTCTTTTATACAACATTATTAATCCCTTATGAAAGTAATTGGAATAACGGAAGTAGTTTCTCGACCATTCCAATTCCATTACTATCAAAAATTCCGATAATCGGGCCAACCTTATTTAATCAAACAATAATTGTTTATTTGATGTATCTATTTGTAATATTTATTCAAGTTGCATTATTTAAAACTAGATGGGGCTTGCGTACTCGTGCAGTTGGTGAGTTACCGATTGCCGCCGATAGTGTTGGGGTTGATGTAAACAAATTGAGATTCAGAAACGTAATTCTGGCTGGAATGGTTGCCGGAACTGGCGGGGCGTATTTCACTATCGGTACGGTGGGAAGCTTTTCACAAAATATGACTGCCGGTGCTGGTTTCATTGCACTTGCATGTTTGATATTTGGAAAATGGACGCCAAGAGGGGCTATTACGGCAGCTTTATTCTTCGGCTTTGCAAATAATCTTCAGGGAAATCTCTCCATTATTGGCGTAGGCATTCCATCTGAATTCATGTTAATGGTTCCTTACGTTGCGACAATTATTGCCGTATCAGGCGTAGTAGGAAGAGTTCGAGCACCTGCGGCAGATGGAATCCCTTACTCACGCGGTAATAAATAGTTAGTTTTCGTAGGAGAATTACCCCATGGAAATTAATTGGGATCAGCTACATCAAGCCGCAAAAGATGTAATGAAAAATGCTTATTCGCCATACTCAAAATTTAAAGTAGGAGTTGCCGGTTTAGTATCTGATGGCAGAGTTGTAGTTGGTTGCAATAGCGAGAATGCAAGCTATGGCGTTGGGCTATGTGCTGAGTGCGGATTAGTTTCATCTTTAACTGCAACGGGCGGCGGAAGATTAATTGCAGTTGTTTGTGTTGATGGCAATGGAGAGTACTTATCTCCATGCGGAAGATGTCGCCAATTATTATTTGAACATGGTGGCAATGAGATGTTGTTTATGACACCAGAGGGTCCAAAACCATTTTCAACCTTACTTCCTTGGGCCTTTGGTCCAGAGGATCTTAAATAAATGAGCGAAATATTTGCCGCAGTAGAAATAATTTCGGCTAAGCGTGATAAACAAGAATTAAGTAATGAACAAATCGACTGGACTGTTGATGCATATACCCGTGGAGTAATCGCGGATGAACAAATGTCAGCGTTGTTAATGGCAATTCTTTTAAATGGCATGAATAACCGAGAGATCTCGCGCTGGACCGATGCGATGATCGCAAGTGGCGAGCGAATGAATTGGTCAATGTTAGATCGCCCAACAGTAGATAAGCATTCAACTGGTGGTGTTGGTGACAAAATAACTTTACCTCTTGCTCCTTTAGTTGCTGCATGTGGTGCCGCCGTTCCACAACTTTCTGGTCGCGGTCTCGGTCACACCGGCGGAACACTTGATAAGTTAGAATCGATAAAAGGCTGGCGAGCATCCTTATCTAATAATGAAATGTTAAAAGTATTGCAAGATTGTGGCGCAGTAATTTGTGCAGCTGGTGCCGGTCTTGCACCTGCTGATAAAAAACTATATGCGCTTCGAGATGTGACTGGAACTGTGCAAGCAATTCCGCTAATTGCATCATCAATCATGAGTAAAAAGATCGCTGAAGGAACAAGCGCATTAGTGCTTGATGTAAAAACTGGCTCTGGTGCATTTATGAGCGATCCAAAGGATGCGGCACTGCTTGCTCGAACCATGGTTGATTTAGGAAAGCGTGCTGGAGTTACCACTCGTGCATTAGTAACAGCAATGGATGTGCCCCTGGGATTAACTGCTGGAAATGCACTAGAAATAAGAGAAACTCTGGAAGTTCTATCTGGTGGTGGCCCTAGCGATGTTGTTGAACTAACGCTTTTGCTCGCAAATGAAATGTTAGATGCAGTGGGTATTAAACCAAAGGTTGACCCAGCAACAGCATTAAAAAATGGAGTGGCGATGGATGTATGGCGCAAAATGATCCAAGCACAAGGCGGAGATAACGATGCACCACTTCCAGTTGCAAAAGAAAAGTTTGAAATTACTGCAAGTGCGTCTGGAAAGTTATTAACTCTAGATGCAATGAAGGTCGGAGTAGCTGCATGGCGGTTAGGCGCTGGCCGACAAAAACAAGGTGAAGTACTACAACTTGGAGCAGGTATTGAGATTCATGCAAAGCCTGGAGATATTGTTAAAGAGGGTGAGAAAATTTTAACTTTACATTCTGATGAATCTGCAAGATTTGATCGGGCAAAAGAAGCATTAGTTGATGCCTTTTCAATTGGTGGCAAAGATGATCAAGTTAAACGATTACCATTAGTTATTGAACGAATTGAGGGATAAGTGTCACTGACAAATACGCCAACACTAGATCAAATTAAAAGAGTGCCTAAAGCACTTTTGCATGATCATTTAGATGGTGGATTACGACCTGAAACTATTATTGAGATTGCCCAAAAAATCGGTTATAAAAAATTACCCACCGAAGATCCAAAGAAATTAGCAGAATGGTTTGAAGAGTCTTGTAATTCTCACTCACTTGTTCGATATCTCGAAACTTTTTCTCACACGATTGCAGTGATGCAAACCAAAGAAGCAATCATTCAAGTAGCACGCGAATGCACAATTGATTTAGCAAGAGATGGCGTTGTTTACGCAGAGGTAAGAGGAGCGCCAGAGTTATTTACCGAACAAGGTCTATCAATTGATCAAGTCGTTGAAGCGACTACTGAAGGTTATAAACAAGGAATGGTAGAAGCTGCTCGTGAAGGTAAAAAGATCAGAGTCGAATCTTTACTATGTGGAATGAGACAAAATAATCGCTCTCAAGAGGCTGCAGCAGCGGTTGTTAAGTATCATAATAAAGGCGTAGTTGGTTTTGATATTGCTGGTCCAGAGGATGGCTTTCCACCAACTAATCAATTAGAAACTTTTGAGTATCTACGAAAAGAGAATGCCCACTTCACTATTCATGCAGGCGAAGCTTATGGACTGCCTTCTATTTGGGAAGCGATTCAAATTTGTGGCGCAGAAAGATTAGGCCATGGTGTTCGAATTATTGATGATATTGAATTCTCTGGTAGCTCACCAATACTTGGCGCACTTGCTTCATATGTAAGAGATCGAAGAATTCCATTGGAGCTTTGCCCAACATCTAATCTTCAAACTGGCGCAGCTAAAACCTATGCAGAACATCCAATTGGCATATTAGCCAAACTGCGCTTTAGAGTAACTCTAAATACCGACAATAGATTAATGAGTAATACCTCAATGACAAATGAGATGACCCAATGTGTTAAATCATTTGACTGGAAGTTTGCTGATCTTCAACGAGTAACGGTTAATGCGCTTAAGAGTTCATTTATTCCATTTGAAGAGCGACTGAAAATAATCGAAAAGATTGTAAAACCAGCTTACGCAACAATATCTGCTGAGTAATTAAATTCCGATTGGATGCCAAACAGTCTTTTGCTCCATAAAACTAAGTATGCGTTCTAGATGATTTTCCGGATTAAATCTGAATATTCGCTTCAAGTTATCAGCACCAACAAGCTTTAACTCTTCTTCTTGTTTTTTGCTAAGACCTGCAACATCAACGCCATCAATCTCCATATGAGACCCAACCCATGGTGCTAACTCTGCGCTCTTGCCGGTCAGAATGTTTACAACTCCACCTGGTACATCACTTGTGGCAAGTGCCTCACTTAATGTAATTGCTGGTAATGGGTAATTCTCACTCGCAATTAATACTGCTGAGTTTCCACCTGCTAGCACTGGAGCCAAAGTCCTTACTACCCCTAGAAGTGATGGTTTGTTTTCCGCAAATATTGCAACCACACCTAATGGCTCAGGCGTAGTGAAGTTATAAAACGGACCTGATACTTGGTTAAGAGAGCCACTTACTGAAGATAATTTGTCACACCAACCGGAGTACCAAACCCAGGTATCAATTGCTGCCTCTACCTGACTTTTTGCTACTTTATTAGTAACACCTTCTAATGCACATATTTCATCAACAAATTGTTGGCTTCTTCCCTCCATAATTTCAGCAATTCGATACAAAATTTGGCCACGATTAAATGCAGTTGCATTCGCCCAGCCCGGTTGGGCAGCTTTGGCGGCAACTACTGCATCACGTAAATCTTTTCTTGACGCAAGAGATGGGTTAGCAATAAATTTCTTATTGGCGCCTTTTATTTCATAAACTCTTCCAGATTCACTTCTTGGGAAAGCGCCACCGATAAATAATTTATAGGTTTTATTTACATCTATTCGACTCATTTGGCTGCCTTTGCATCTGAGGTTAAGTAACTAGCAAGTCCGTGACGGCCACCTTCACGACCCCAACCAGACTCTTTATAACCACCAAATGGGCTTGCTGGATCAAATTTGTTAAATGTATTGCTCCAAATTACGCCAGCCTTTAATTGCTTAGCTGCCCATAAAACTTTTGAACCTTTATCACTCCAGATACCAGCAGATAATCCGTACATGGTGTTATTTGCTTTCTCAATACCTTCAGCAGGTGTTCTGAATGTTAGGACCGATAAAACAGGTCCAAATATTTCCTCCCGTGCAATTCGATGTGATTGGGAAACACCGGTGAATATTGTTGGTGGATACCAGAAGCCTTTGCTTGGCAATTTGCACTCAGGTGACCAACGATTAGCCCCTTCAGAATCACCAGTATTCGAAATTTCGTGAATTCTATTTAACTGCTCCTTTGAGTTAATTGCACCAAGATCAGTGTTCTTATCCATTGGATCGCCAACTCTAATTAAACTCATTCTCTTCTTTAATTTTTCTAACACCTCATCAGCGATATTTTCCTGAAGCAATAATCGAGAGCCAGCACAGCAAACATGCCCTTGATTAAAGAATATTCCATTAACAATTCCTTCAACTGCTTCATCTATTGCGGCATCATCAAACACTAGGTTTGCCGCCTTTCCACCTAGTTCCAAAGTCGCACTCTTTTTTGTGGCAGATATTGATCTAGCAATTGCTTTTCCAACCTCTGTAGAACCAGTGAAGGCGATTTTATTAATATCTGGATGGTTAACAAGCGCTGCACCAGTTATGCCATCACCGGTAACAATATTTACTACACCATCTGGCAAGCCAGCTTGCTGACAAACTTGAGCAAATAACAATGCAGTTAGTGGAGTAGTTTCAGCAGGCTTTAATACAACTGTATTACCAGCAGCAAGAGCAGGTGCAATCTTCCACGCAAGCATCAGTAGTGGAAAGTTCCAAGGAATTATCTGACCAACAACACCGACTGGTTTTGGTTTACTGCCAACACCGGCATACTCCAATTTATCTGCCCAGCCAGCATGATAGAAAAAGTGGGCAGCAGCAAGTGGAATGTCAGTATCACGAGATTCTCTAATTGGCTTTCCATTATCTAAAGTTTCAACCACTGCAAACTCACGTGCTCGCTCCTGCATAATGCGAGCGATTCGATATAAATACTTACCGCGCTCATTAGCGGGCATCTTTGACCAAACCTTGGTAAATGCAGCTCTAGCACTTTTAACAGCTAAATCAATATCTAACTTGTCTGCATAGGCAATCTTTGAGAGTAATTCCTCAGTTGCTGGATTAATTGTATTAAAACTCTTACCTTTTTTAGGTTCGACAAATTTTCCATTAATAAACAAACCATAGGAGCTAGCAATATTTGCGATTGCTTTAGATTCAGGAGCATTTGCGTATTCAAAGCCGCTCATAACACCCCTAATCCATAGTTACGTAATTAGCACTAGCGTAGTGCCCAGTCCGTAACTTCATTCTCTGCATCAGTAAATCATTTAATAGCGCACTAGCGCCAATTCTAAACAAGGATGGATTTAGCCAATCAGGCCCAGCAGTCTCATTAACTAGTACCAATTGCTTAATCGCATCCTTTGTCGTACGAATTCCACCAGCTGGTTTAACTCCAATTTTATTGCCGGTTAAAGCAAAGTAATCTCTAACTGCCTCTAACATCACCAGAACAACTGGGGCAGTGGCAGCCGGAGCAACTTTGCCGGTACTTGTCTTAATAAAGTCAGCACCCGCCAACATTGCAAGGTATGAGGCTTTACGGACATTATCGTAAGTAACTAATTCACCAGTTTCTAAGATCACCTTAAGGTGAGCTTTATCGCCACATAATTTTTTAATAATCTTTATCTCTTCAAATACCTCACCAAGTCGACCAGATAGAAATGCACCACGGTCAATGACCATATCTATCTCATTTGCACCTGCATTGATTGCATCTTGGGTATCTAGCTCTTTAACGGCCCTACTTGCTCGACCAGAAGGAAATGCAGTTGCAACTGCAGCTACTGGGATATCTCTACCACCGATTGCATCTAGCTCAGTTCGGGCAATTTTTACCATATCGTTGTAAACACAAATTGCACCAACAGAGGGGACTGCTAAATCAGTTGGATCTGGTCTAACTGCTTTTGCACATAAGGCTTTAACTTTTCCAAATGAATCTGCTCCCTCAAGAGTTGTCAGATCAACCATGCTAATTGCCATATCAATTGCCCATGCTTTACTGGTTGTTTTAATGCTCCGCGTAGAAAGCATTGCTGCTCTTGCCTCTGCGCCAACTTGGTCAACAGGTGGAAGGTCTGATAAAAACTTCTTCAATGACCCTTCACTGCCATCAATAATCATGAGAGTACTTTAGTCAATGCTTCTTTAATTTGCGATACCTTCGATTTTGCGTCATTTTTCGTATGAGAAACAACCTCTATATAACATTTAATTTTTGGTTCAGTTCCACTTGGCCTAATTATTACTCTAGTTTGATTTTCATACCAGAGTCTTACCCCAGGGGTTGCCATACCTTTTAAAGCACTTAAATCTTCACTTTTCAGTAATTTACTTCCAGCTATCTCAACTGGTGGATTCTTAATCACACTTGAAAGTAATTTATCTATCTGACTTAAGTCAGTGAATCTAATCGAGATCTGTTCTGTTTCATGAAAACCATACTCTTCGCCAATATTATTTAGGTAATCAAGAAGTGAGATTCCATCCCTCTTTAACTCATTAGCCAACTTAATAATTATTAATGCAGCACTAATTCCATCTTTATCGTTTACAAGAGTTGGATCGACACAATAACCAATTGCTTCTTCGTAGCCAAACAATAAATTATCCACTTTTGAAATCCATTTAAACCCGGTTAAAGTCTCGTGAAAATTAACTCCATTTTTCTTCGCAATTTTGCCAAGCAGTGAAGATGAAACTAGTGAGTTCGCCACTGCCTTGCTTGCAGAGCTATTATTTTTAATTAGATAATTTCCTAAAATCACTCCTACTTCATCACCACGAAGCATTCGCCACCCTGATGATGGATCATTAACTGCAACCGCGCATCTGTCTGCATCTGGATCATTTGCAATAACTAAATCAGCACTGCTCTCTTTGGCATATTTGAGTGCTAAATCAATGGCGCCTACCTCTTCTGGATTAGGAAATGGCGTAGTTGGAAAATCTGGATCTGGTTTCACCTGTTCTGCTACAAGAACGGGGGCTGTGAACTTAGCTTTTTCAAATACTTTTAGAAAAATTTCTGCCCCTACGCCATGTAAGGCGGTATAAACAATTTTTAAGTTGTTTTCTGATGTAACTAAAGTTGATACCGATGATATGTAATCATCAATCACCGATTCATTAACTAACTCAAAAGTTTGCGATCGACTTGGAGTTAACTCCGCATCTGTTATCTCAGCGGAGATTGCTAAATCAACTGGCGCAACTATCTGTGATCCACGATAGTTAACACCGTTTAGCATGTTACCCAAATAGACCTTATATCCATTATCAGCAGCTGGATTGTGGCTAGCAGTTACCATAATTCCAACATCAACCTTTAGTTTATTTACAGCAAAGGCAAGTACCGGTGTTGGAAATGCCCTAGGTAGAACATAAGTCTTTATGCCGGCTCCAGAAAATATCTCAGCACTATCTTGGGCAAACTCATCAGATCCATGACGTGCATCTTTTCCGATAACCACTGACGATAAATTATTTTTTTTCATAAAAGCAACAATTCCACTAGCTGTTCTGCTAACAACTGCTCGGTTCATGCAAGACGGGCCTGGTCCAACTGGTCCCCGCAATCCGGCGGTACCAAATTGCAAGAATCCACTAAAGCATCGCTTGAGTTCCTTTTCGTTACCTTCTGCAAGCCATTTATTTAGTTGATCAGCGGTATTTTTATCTGGATCATTCTTGATCCACTCTAAAACTTCAGTGCGAAGTTGATCATCGATCACAGCTTAGGCAACACCTTTGCTAAAAGATTTCCCATTCGATCTGCAGCAGCCTTGCCAGCAGCGATAACCTCAGCATGATTTAATTTTTCACCAGTTACACCAGCGGCGGCATTTGTAACCAAAGATATTGCAAGTATTTTTGCACCAAGTGCGTGCGCTGCTATTGCCTCAGGTACCGTAGACATACCAACTAAATCCGCTCCCATTGTGCGCATCATTCGAATCTCGGCCGGAGTTTCATAAGAAGGCCCACGCCAATGAACATACACACCCTCAGCAAGAGATGGATCTTCTGCTTTAACAATATCCCTTAACTGCTTGCTGTATAAATCTGTTAAATCAACAAAATCTGCACCAATTAATGGTGAGGCTGCGGTTAGTGAAATATGATCCTTAATCAAAACTGGCTGTCCGACTTTATAATCAGTATTAATACCGCCACACGCATTAGTTAAAACTATTGTCCTACATCCTGCTTTAACTGCGGTACGTACTGCATGAGCAACTGGCTCCATGCCCAAGCCTTCATAAAAATGTGTTCTTCCTAAAAAAACTAGTGCATTAACGGAGTTTGCTAATTCATAAGAGCGGACTTTTCCCCCGTGGCCCACAACAGTTGGTGCAGGAAAGCCTGGCAAGTCAGTAACAGGAAATTCATGAGTAGCAGTTCCAAGTGCGTCAGCTGCTGATATCCAACCAGAGCCCATCACTAGCGCAACATCGTGTTTATCTTTACCAGTTAATTTAGCAATTTCTTTCGCAGCTTTTTCAGCTGTGCCGATTGGGTCTTTATATAGATCGCTCATACGAGAAACTTATCCTAAATTATTACTTATTTTTTAACTCTGGCCAGCTGTAGCCAAGAGAGATAATCATCTTACGAAGTAGGGGGAGGGATAAACCAATTATTCCGCTGGGATCACCTTCTATGTTTGTAATAAAGGGTGCACTTAACCCATCTAATGTGAAACCACCAGCAACATTAAGTGGTTCACCGGAATCAACATAATCAATAATTTCTGCCTCAGTCATTTGTGCGAATTGGACTTTTGCAGTTGATCGCTCACTTAATTCAATTCCTTGCTTCAAATCAATCAAACAGTGACCGGTATGTAGGTAACCAGACTTTCCACTTAGCTCTTTGCACCGCGCAATAGCATTCTCACGATTACCAGGCTTACCTAAAGATTTCCCATTAAATTCAAATGTTGAATCACAGCCAATAATTAGTGAATTTTCTGGAGCGTTTTCTTTGACAGTATGAGCTTTAAGAATCGCTAACGCAATTACAAGTTCAGCTGGTGAAAGTAAATCAAACTCAGAGGCTTCTTCATCAACGCCACTTATTAATACCTTCGGTGTAATACCAGCACTTTCAAGAAGGCGAAGGCGAGAGGCCGAAGATGAGGCGAGGATTACTTGAACCATAATGCAGGTAACCTTATTACATGAGTTTCCCAACCGTTGGCCTTATTGCAAGTGAGTGGGCGCAAGGTATTTACCAATTCGAGGGTAGAAAACTTGGAATTGGCATTAAATTCTCAAGTAATGCCCGTACAGCAGATGAGTTAATTGAATTCGCCAAAGATTGTGACATTCTTTGTATTGATCCAGAGATGGTTGAGGTTTCAGCAGTTAAGACAGCTGAGCGGGCAGGAGTGCGGGTATATCCAAGCTCTAAAACTTTGGAACAACTTGAATCAATTGAAAAAAACCTCATTAGTGGCGAATGCATTTCAATTTTAATTACAAGATCTGCTCACAACCAAGCTAGTAGTTGGCCGATCACCTTAATCACCGATAACTTAACGATCACACCACTGCCTGGCATAAGTGATCAACAAGCTAGGGATATTCAGGTATCGGCATTAAATCTGGCAAGTGAGGTTGGGCTTATCGGTGGATTTGAATTATTAGTTGATGCCAGTGACCATAAAAAATTGATAAGCATTAATTGGCTTGCACCCAAAGCAAAATTCTGGACTCAGATTAACTCTACTTCAAATTATTTTGAACAGAATTTAAGAGCAATGCTTGATTTGCCACTGGGAAGTACTCAAATGATCAATCAATTTACAGTTACTGGATCTTTAGTAACAGACCCAAAGAGTGATAATTATCGTCCATATTTACACCTAATGGCGCGCAATCCAAATTTAAAGTTTGATCAATCTATAAATCAAGTAGCAGTTTCTGGAGATAACTTAGAGAATTTGTTAACTGAAGTTATTCATGCTCAACAGTATTTCAGTGGTGAAATAGAGGAGTAAAACTAAGCTCGCTTCTTATACTCAATGGCTGGGCAATGATTCATTACGGCTAGTAACCCAGAGTCGTGTGCTCGTGCAACTGCACCAGCATCAATTACATCTAGCTGCAACCAAACTCCTTTTGCGCCAATTTTTATTGCATCATCAACAACTGAGCCAGCAAGTGAGGAATTTACAAAAATATCTACTACATCTACTGGGACTGGGATATCAGATAATTTTGCATATCCAGTTTGGCCATGAACAGTCTCTGCTTTTGGGTGAACCGGAATTACTTGATGGCCGTTTTCAATTAAAACTTTTGCAACGCGATAGGCAGCGCGCTCAGAGTTATTACTTAAACCAACAATTGCCCAGGTTTTTAATCCAAGCATTTGATCTATCTGATCACTCATTATCGCTGCGCCCAAGTGCTCTAAATTTCCAACCAGCCGCACGCCAAGCATCGCGGTCTAATGCATTTCTACCATCGATCATGATCGCTGTTTTAACTAAAGATTTAACCTGACCCGGGTTGATGTCACGATAAATTTTCCATTCAGTAAGGTGAAGAACAATATCGGCGTCCGTAAGTGTCTTATTAACATCTTCAGCAAACTTTAATGCTGGAAAACGTTTTTGAGCATTAGCAATTGCCTTGGGATCATGAACGGTAACTATCGCTCCTGCTGCTTGAATTTGAGCAGCAATATCAAGGGCTGGAGAATCTCGTACATCATCACTATCTGGTTTAAACGCAGCACCTAAAATTGCGACTTTTTTGCCAACCAAATCCTCTGACAGGTCTCTTCTTACTAACTCAATGATTCTTTGGCGAGCACGTAAATTAATTGCGTCAACTTCTTTTAGGAACTCAACTGCTTGTTTAGCACCTAACTCCTCAGCACGGGCCATAAACGCACGAATATCTTTTGGTAGACATCCACCACCGAAACCAATTCCAGCTTGTAAGAAACGGCTGCCAATTCGTGGGTCATACCCGATTGCTTTAGCAAGAATAGTTACATCACCACCGGCAGCTTCACAAATTTCTGCCATCGCGTTAATAAAGGAAATTTTAGTTGCTAAAAATGAGTTCGCAGCTACCTTAACTAACTCAGCAGTTGGAAGATCAGCTCTTACCCATGGTGTATTTTCCTTCAAATTTATTGAATAAACCTCTTTGAGAATTTTCTCAGAATTATCGTTTGTAACACCAACAACTAATCGATTTGGTCGAAGGGTATCTTCAACTGCAAAACCTTCTCGCAAAAACTCTGGATTCCAAGCAAGATCTGCATTTGGATTTAATTCAATTAATCTATTACGCAATCTTGTAGCAGTGCCAACAGGAACAGTAGATTTTCCAACAACTAGACCGCCAGGCTTAACAATTTTTGCAATTGATTCAAGCGCAGAATTTACATAGGTTAAATCGGCAGCATTTCCGCCTTTAACTTGCGGAGTTCCTACACAAATAAAATGAACGTCGACATCTGCTAATTCCGCAATATCTTTGGTAAATCTAAGTCGACCAGCTTTGATTTGTTCCGCAAGCAGCTCTTCTAAATCTGGCTCATAGAATGGAACTTTTCCTTTTGATAACAAATCAATTTTACTATTTTCAGTATCAAAGCCAATAACTTCAAAACCTAAACTTGCCATGCAAGCTGCGTGAGTAGCTCCCAAGTAACCAGTGCCAATTACTGAGAGTTTTAATGCCATAATTGAAGCCTACCTAAATTCCTAGTATTTAACGACAGATATTATCTTCAGCGGTACGGGTTTTAAACTTATCAACTATTTCAACTGAAGGTGATTTAGTAGATGATGGAGAGGGCGAAGCTACTACCTCATCCACCACTGCTTGATCTTCACGCAGCCTGGTCCAAAGTTGTGGTGCTAACACCGGATCCCACAAAACTGCTGAGGTAACACCATTTGAATAATAATTTAGATCTGATAGTGGAACAGTAAGGGTTCTAACGCTTGAAGTAGATAAGGATTTCATCTGTTTAGCCAATGCAATCAAATCAGAGTTTTTTAATTCACTGTCAGTTGTTACTGCTGAAAGAGCTGAATTAATAAAGCTAGCCATAGTTACTGGATTTAAAAGTACCCCTGCACTTGTTGCTTTACGAAGCACAGCTGACATGAATGCTTGCTGGCGTTGCATTCTTCCAATATCCCCCATGCCATCAAACTCTCTTGTTCTTACATACTTGAGAGATTCGATTCCATTAAGCGTGTGAACACCGGCTTCTAAAACCAAATGACTTTTTGGATCATTTATATTTTTCTTTGTACAAATCTCAACTCCACCAATTGAATCAACTATTCTTGCAAATCCAGCAAAGTTTATCTCTATATAGTGATCTATTTTAAGTTCTGTCATCTCTTCAATTGTTTGAATAAGAAGTGGTGCTCCACCCCAGTTGAATGAAGAGTTAATTTTTGAATAAACTGCCGGAATAAGTTTTCCTGTTTTTGATGTGTGCTCAGGGATCAGTGCGAAAGTATCACGAGGAATAGAGATCATGACTGCTTTATCTCTTGCCTTTGAGATATGCACTAACAGCATCGTGTCTGATCTTTTACCTGCTGCAGTTGCTACAGATCCAACTCTTAACGCTTTTAACTCTGCTTTACTTAATCCTTCGCGGGTATCAGAGCCAACCAAAAGATAATTCATGGCTGTGGATTTTTTTTCAGGACGCTTCTCAATCCCATTGAAAACATCTATTTTATTGATAGAGGCAGTTACGGTGCCAAAGGCAAGTGCGCTGACTGCAGAAATCGCCAATACTGCGATCGAAATCCCTGTCAAGATCTTGATACTTCGAGCGGATTTCATCTTCTTATCCTAGATTATAGGCAGGGAATTATTGTGCATAGATATAGATTGGAGGAGTCATGAATATTTCATCATTTCTGCCCGTCTCAGTTATTTTGCCAATTCTCAACGAAGAACGAGATTTAAATCAATGCATCACAGCAATTCTTCAGCAAGATTATCCATCAGATATAGAAATCATCTTGGCACTTGGCCCTTCAATAGATAAAACCACTGTAATTGCTGAAAAACTCTCCGCTGCTGATAAGCGAATTAAGTTAGTAAACAATCCATCGGGGCAGACTGCTGCCGGTTTAAATCTTGCGATAGCGATGAGCTCATATGAAATTCTTTGCCGAATAGATGGCCACTCTGAGATATCAAGTGATTACATTAAAACAGCGGTTGAGATAATGAATAAGACTGGCGCAGTAAATGTTGGTGGCTTAATGTTTGCAGATAGCAAAAAAGGTTTACAGCGAACAATTGCGCAAGCAATGCGATCTAAGTTAGGTGTTGGGTCATCCAAGTTTCACACTGGGGGAAGTGCTGGCGAATCTGAGACTGTATACCTTGGAACCTTTAAAAAATCAGCAGTAATAGCTGCTGGTGGTTTTGATGAAAGATATATTCGAGCCCAAGACTGGGAACTTAATCACCGGTTACGTAAAAATGGTGGATTAATCTGGTTTGATCCAAGATTGGTTGTTACCTATCGACCTCGTAATACCTTTAGGAAACTTGCCAAACAGTATTTTCAATATGGCAGATGGCGCAGAGTTATTACTCGACAGCACCAAAATACTGCTAATTTTCGTTATCTTGCACCCCCTATTGCAGTTCTAGTAATTCTTTTATCAATATCTTTTTCGGTTTTAATTAATCCAGTCTTTATTACGCCAATCTTTATATATTTTGCATCTCTTATTGTTGGCAGCATTTTTATTGGCAAGAAAATTGCTGATAAATTACTTATGCCACTTGTATTAGCCACCATGCACTTATCTTGGGGTATTGGGTTTATTACCTCACCAAAAAAATTGTTTAAAAGTTAATTTATATGAAGTATTGAGTTTAAGCCACCCCAACTACCAGTTTTCGGAAGTGCCTCCAAAGCCCCGCTTTGTGAATTTCTACGAAATAGCAGGTTATTGACTCCGCTTAATTCTTTTGCCTTTACAATTTTACTATCCGGAAGAGTAATTTTTGATCCAGCTGTTATATAAACCCCAGCTTCAACTACACAATCATCACCTAGGCTGATGCCAATTCCAGAGTTAGCGCCAAGTAAAGTACGTTGGCCAATTGAAATTACCTCTTTGCCACCACCACTTAAGGTGCCCATAATCGAGGCACCACCACCAATGTCGCTACCATCACCAACAATTACGCCGGCACTTATTCTTCCTTCAACCATTGATTTACCTAAAGTGCCAGCATTGAAGTTAACAAATCCTTCATGCATAACAGTAGTTCCAGATGAAAGGTATGCGCCTAAGCGAACTCGATCTCCATCTGCAATTCTTACGCCCTCTGGAATTACATAATCAATCATTCGAGGAAACTTGTCTACTGAATAAATAGTTAGATTCCCATGTTTATTTTGTAGCCCTCGTCGAACATTGTCGAACCCTTCAACCTCACACGCACCAGCTGAAGTCCAAACTACATTTGAAAGCAAGGCGAAAATACCTTCCAAATTCAAGCCATGTGGTTTAACCAAGCGATGAGAAAGTAGGTGCAGTCTAAGAAAAACATCAGTTGCATCTTTTGGTTTTTCCGCTAAGTCAATGCTTATCTCAACTGCGATTTTGTTTAAATTTCTGGTCTGATCCTCACCAAGTTGTGATTTAAATTCATTAGCAAGATTGTTAGCAGGTGCACTACCCAGTCCAAGAGTGTGAAAAGTGCAGTCAAGTGTTTGTCCAGATTTTGTTTGAGTGGCAACGCCAAAGCCGTAAGCGGTCTGCTGGCTGCTGTTCATTACCTAAAGGTATCAAAATGCTCACCAGGCAATAGACTAATTTCATGCGCGTATCTGTTTTCTGCTCTTCAGCTCCCGATATTCCAAAAAGTTCACTCGATTTGGCATTTGAAATCGGAAAAGCAATTGGTGAACAAGGTTGGGATCTAGTTTGGGGTGGCGGTAAGGCTTCAATGATGGGAGAGGTGGCACGGGGCGCAAGATCAGTAGGAGCGACAACAATTGGTGTAATTCCAGAACCCCTTGTTAATCTTGAGTTTGAAGACAAAGAAGCTTCACATATGCACGTAGTCACGAATATGAGAACTAGAAAAGCAAAAATTGAAGAGCTATCTGATGCATTTATTGCATTACCCGGCGGAATTGGAACACTCGAGGAGTTTTTTGAAATCTGGGTGGGCAGGTATCTAAAATTCCACAGTAAGCCAATTGCAATTTGTGATCCAACTGGAGTTTATGATCCGCTTCGTTTAGCACTTGACCACCTGGCAAATCAAAACTTTATGAAAACTGGACAAGCAGAGCTAGTAAGTTGGTGTAAAGATATTCCATCAACACTTAATGCAATAAAAATAAAATGAATAAACTTTCACATCTTTCACTGACTATTAAGGTGAATAAACCAGTCGCAACAGTATGGAAGTCTCTAGTTAATTGGCATGATCAAAGCAACTGGATGCTACAAACAAAAGTTTGGTCTGAGGTTGATCAAGATCGAACTGTTAAGAATGGAAAGGGTGTATTGATCTTTGCTTTTACTGGATTATTTCCATCTCTATATCCAAAACTTAAATTAGGCGTGCTAGATACTATGGAAATTACAAAGTGGCAGCCTCCACTACTTTGCGAAGTTGTTCACATCGGAAGAGTTATTCGCGGAACTGGAAAATTTGAGTTGAAGAAAACCCGTGGTGGAACAGTTTTTTACTGGCAAGAGGATTTAATTGCACCAGCTTTTATTTTAATCATTTTAAAACCACTCTTGTTGATCGGAGTTTGGCTCTCATTGCGCAGATTTGCACGGCAACTTTCCGCTTAAGTTCGGAAGTATAGGTTTTGCCGAGTAAACTTAACTTATGGCATCCGACGGTAGCGGTAAGACTATTGCTGAGCTAATTACTACCCTCCCGGAAGAAGAAAGATTAATTTTGACTTTGCATTTAGTAAAAATGATCAGTACGGCTGAGATTGCAGAAAAACTTGGCGTACCAGAGCGAGCTGTTGTTTCCGTAATTGCATCGGGCAGATCGCGCCTAATTGCGTTGATTTCATAAGGATATTTATATGGATTTCCCACCTGCAGGTATATGAGGGATAATTACACCTCTAGCGGGTTAATGATTGATCTTTGGCAGGGGAGAGTTAAATGGCAGCGATGAAACCAAGAACTGGTGATGGCCCTATGGAGGTCACAAAAGAGGCTCGTTCAATGGTTATGCGAATTCCATTAGAAGGTGGCGGAAGATTAGTTGTTGAATTAAATGTTGAAGAAGCAACCAACTTAGGAAATGTATTACAAGCTGCAGTTGCATTAGTAAAAAAGTAATCGACTGACTCAACTTAACTCAGGGTTATGGTTCATAAAATCCTCGATCTATACCCGAAACTCACCTATCATTCCGAGGACAAGTTAGATCTTTCTAATTTCACGGCAGTAGCAATTCCGGTATTACCAGGTGAGAAGATTGAACTTTCAAAGAATAAGTTCCTCACTATCGTTTCTAATTTTACAAAATTAGATTTAAATATTGAGCTAAATAATTGGCCAGAGTTCACAGCTAAACCAGGTGAGATCATTGAAGTTCCAATATCAGTAGGTTCATTAACTCGCATCTATTTAGTAGGTATGGGTAGTGAGAGTGATGATGATTTACGTAAGGCATCAACTGCACTTGGTAGAAAAGTAAAAGGAACGAATTGTGTTCTACTTTCGACACTGGCAACTGAAAAAGAAAAAGTAATTACCCAAGGTGTTGCATTTATTCTTTCAAATTATCAGTATTCATTAAAGAGTGAACAAAAAGAAAATAAGCCAACCTTTGTGGTTTATGGTGAATTTAAAGATGAGGTTGAGTATGCCGATATTCTGGCATCAGCTGTTTGGCAAGCTCGTAATTTAATTCACACTCCATCAAACATTAAGAATCCCGAATGGTTAGCAAAGCAAGCAACTGCAATGGTATCTGCTGCTAAAAATTCAGATCTTTCAATTACTGTTAAATCTGGGCGAGCATTAAAAGAGTTTGGTGGTTTGTTGGCTGTAGGTAATTCATCTCCTAATCCAGGACCGAGATTGATCGAAGTAAGCTATGCGCCAAAAGGATCTAGTAATTGGCCACATGTTGTTTTAGTTGGCAAGGGAATAACTTTTGATACCGGAGGAGTTTCACTTAAGCGACCATATGAATCGATGATTGGCATGAAGAGTGATATGGCCGGTGCTGCTGCTGTTTTATGTGCAACGGTTGCAATGTCAAAGGTGAAGCCAAAAGTTAAGGTAACTACTTTGTTGATGGCAGCAGAGAATGCATTATCTGGAACATCCCAAAGACCTTCTGATGTGATTAAACATTTTGGTGGTACAACAGTTGAAGTCTTAAATACTGATGCCGAAGGACGGTTGGTGCTCGCTGATGGACTTGCTTATGCTGATTTAGAATTAGAGCCTGATTATTTAGTTGATGTGGCAACACTTACTGGAGCGGCCACTTTGGGCCTAGGTCGCCAATATGCCGCCATGTATACCCGGGAAAAATCTGTTGCTAAAAAACTTTACGAAGTTGGCGGCAAAGTAGGTGAAAAAGTTTGGCATATGCCATTAGTCGATGATTATTCGGTCGCGTTAACCAGTGATGTAGCAGATTTTAATCATCTAGCCGATAAGTTTGGTTTCTCAGCCGGATCAGTAACAGCAGCTTTATTTTTGGAGAAATTTGTGGGAGATCGTAATTGGGTACACCTTGATATTGCCGGTACTGGAAGATCAGAGGTAGATGCGGGCGAGAATGTTAAAGGTGGCACTGGATTTGGAGTTCGCTTGTTAATTGAATGGCTTGGTTCATTTTGAAAGATGTAACTTCTAGTCGTGGTGACATGCATGCATTTTCAGAAAGTTATGCCCATGAGGATTACTTCATGCAACAAGCAAGGGCAAACGGTGAAGAAATTGGAGCACCGGATCCAACTCCTGGAGTAGGAAATTTTCTAAAGTTTGCAACTCAGTTATCAAAAGCTAAATCAGTTGTGGAGATCGGCACTGGCTCAGGCGTTGGCGGATTATGGTTGTTAAGTGGCATGCCAGCAGATGGTGTATTAACAACAATTGATTCAGAGCGTGAGCACTCAAAAATCGCGCGCAATATTTTTGAAGAGGCAGATATTCCCACGACAAAGTATCGAATTATTACTGGGAAATTAATTGAAGTTATTGGAAAACTTGCTGACAGTTCTTACGAATTAATAATTATTAGACCTGCACTAGATCTTTTTGACATGATTCAAGAGTCGTATCGATTATTAAAACCCAATGGATTATTGATAATTGATCAAGCATTAAGCGGTGGAAAGGTTTCAGATCCAACTCAGCGCGATCCTGAGAGTATTGCCCGGCGAGATGGAATTAAGGTAATTAAGGAAGATGAAAGGTGGGCGGCATCAGTGCTTCCAATTGGCGCAGGGGTGTTGGTAGCCAATAAACTTACTTAGATGAAGCAACCATCAAGTACTCCGTGGTGGCAACCAAGCGGTGAAATTAAGTCCGTAAGAGTTATTCAATCAAAAAATAACACTAATTTTTTTGCTCTAGCAGTTGTAATCGCACTTATCGCAGGTGGAATTGGTGCGGCCGTTGGCCGCAGTACTACGACCAATATTGGTGCAAATTTAGTTGAGACTACTAACAAGGTAGAGCGAGCCCCTGATTCAATTGCTGCCCTTGCTGCCCGGGTAATCCCAGCGGTAGTTTCAATTTCAGTAACTGGATCATCTGGTTCCGGTACTGGATCTGGATTCTTCCTTGATAGTAATGGATATATTTTGACTAATAACCATGTAGTTGAAGCAGCGGCAACACGTGGGACTATTACCGTAGAACTTTCTGATGGCAAAAAATATGGGGCCAAGTTAATGGGACGGGATAATTCCTACGATTTAGCTGTGCTTAAAATTGATGTAACTTCGGCACCAACCTTACAACTAGGAAATAGCGATCTAGTACAAGTTGGTGATTCAGTAATAGCGATTGGATCTCCACTTGGATTATCTGGAACCGTTACATCTGGAATTATTAGTTCAAAAAATCGTGCCGTTACCACTGGTAGTGGAAGTGGTGAAAGTTCATTTATCAATGCACTGCAAACTGATGCCGCAATTAATCCTGGAAACTCTGGTGGGCCATTAGTGGATTTAACTGGTGCAGTAATTGGTGTTAATTCAGCAATTGCCACACTTGGCTCAGGTAGTCGCTCTGGATCTATTGGACTAGGGTTTGCAATTCCAATTAATCAAGCAAAGAAAACAGCTGAACAATTAATTAAAACTGGCTCTGCAACCTATCCAATTATGGGAATTTCGGTAGACACTAGATTCACTGGCACAGGCGCACAAATTTCAACTGATGGTGCTGGTGTAACTCCGGCGGGACCGGCCGATAAAGCTGGTTTAAAAGCTGGAGACATAATCACATCATTAGACGGTATTGAAATAAGTAATTCAGATGAATTAATTGTTGCTATTAGAAGTAAAAATGTTGGAGATAAAGTTAAGATCAAATACACCAGAAATAATATATCGAGAGAGGCAACTGTCACATTAGCTGCCTCAAAGAAATAACTCATGCTAAATATTGGTGGCGGCGAAATAATTGGTTTAATGGTTTTAGGAATGATTTTAATTGGCCCAGATCGCATGCCTAACGTTGCTGCTGATGCTGCCAGATTCCTAGTTAAATTAAAGAACATGGCGCAATCAGCTACTAATGAATTAAAAGAAAATCTAGGCCCGGGTTATGAAGATTTACAGGTTAAGGATCTACACCCAAAAACTTTTATCAAAAAACATATCGGTGATGTAATTGATAAGAGTGATCTTGAAATGAAGCCAAAACCAAAGATTGATCCGGACATACTATGAGCACAATTGAATTAATAAATACAGCACTTGGTACCGTAATTGATCCAGAGCTTCATAAGCCGTTGCCAGAGCTAGGGATGGTTGAGTCAGTTGAGTTTGAATTCGGAATAGCAAAAATCGGGATACTTTTAACAATTGTTGGTTGCCCAATGAAAGATCGACTCCACGGTGACATAACCAAATCCTTAAGCGATATAGCGGAAATCAAAAGTGTTGAAATTAATTTTGGGGTTATGAATGAAGAGCAGAGAAATAATGTCAAAAAACTTATTAGAGGTGGCCGTGAGAAGTTCATTCCATTTGCCCAACCAGAATCCCTAACTCGAGTTTTAGGAATTGCATCCGGAAAAGGTGGAGTTGGTAAATCTTCAGTAACAGTAAATTTAGCAGTCGCTGCAGCAGCACGTGGGCTTAAAGTCGGAATATTGGATGCCGATGTTTATGGTCACTCAATTCCTAGATTGATGGGCATACTTGATAAAAGACCAACTGCAATTGATCAAACCTTTATTCCTGTTGAAAATTATGGCGTGAAGGTTGTTTCAATGGAGATGTTCAAGCCAGAAAGATCAGATCCGGTGGCATATCGAGGTCCACTATTACACAGAGTTTTAGAACAACTATTAAGTGATGCATATTGGGGTGATTTAGATTTATTGCTTCTAGATTTGCCGCCTGGCACTGGTGACATTGCAATATCACTTGGCCAATTAATTCCAGGGTCAGAAATAATTGTTGTAACGACACCACAAATTGCCGCAGCTGAGGTTGCTGAGCGCGCTGGAAGAATTGCCCATCAAATTAAACAGCCAGTTCTCGGTGTAATCGAAAATATGTCCGATAGTGCCTGTACTAAGTGTGGAGAGAAGATTTCAATATTCGGCAGTGGCGGGGGAGAGGAAACTTCAAGAAGGCTTAGTGAATTAGTTGGCGCAAATGTTCCACTTTTAGCAAAGGTTCCATTTAACTCTGAACTTCGCGAAGGTGGAGATGCCGGCACTCCAATAGTTTTATCAGATCAAAATGCGAAGTTAATTTTTGACGGTATTTTAGATAAAATTATTGTTAGACCTAAATCCTTACTAGGAGTTAGATTAAATATCAACGTTTAAGATTTTTTATTAAGCTTACTAACAATCTCTTCAATAGCATCTGAAATCTCACTGTGTAGGTAATCGCGAGTGGTAACTTCACCAAGCGCTGTGCGAAGGCTTGCTAACTCCCTTGTTAAATACTCTGTATCTGCAATATTTCGCTCTTCACGCTCGCGATCCTCATTGCCTTGAATACGGTCACGATCTGCTTGACGATTTTGTGCTAACAAAATAAGTGGTGCAGCATATGAAGCCTGCAGTGAAAGTAGAAGTGTCAAAAATATAAATGGATAATGATCGAATTTTAAGTTTTCTGGAGCTAATGAGTTCCAAGTCACCCAAAGCAGCACAAATGCAGTCATGTATACCAAGAATTTTGCAGTGCCTAAGAAGCGAGCGAACCGTTCTGACCAACGACCAAATGCCTCAGGATCATAAGAAGGTTTAAGGGTTCTGCGCGCTTCACGTGGAAACTCAAGTGAGTTTTTATTTACCTTTTGCTTAGCCATGATTATCTATCCTCACCCTCTCTTCTTACAGATTCTTCATGTCGCCAATTCTCAGGCAGTAAATGGTCAAGTACATCATCAATTGTTACCGCACCGAGTAGACGCTCATTCGCATCTACTACAGGAACAGCCAACAAGTTATAACTAGCTAGGTATGAAGCTACCTCATTTAAAGTTGCTTCCGCTGACAAAGGTGCAATGTCACTATCAAGAATTCCACCAAGCAATGTTGCAGGCGGTTCTCTTAGTAGGCGCTGGATATGAACAATTCCCATTAACCTACCAGTAGGAGTTTCGATTGGTTGGCGACAAACAAATACTTGAGATGCAAGACCTGGCGCAACTTCAGATAATCTAACTCTGGAAAGTGCTTCAGCAACAGTTGAATCTGCAGTTAACACAATAGGTTCAGTCGTCATCATGCCACCAGCTGAGTAATCTTCATAGTGCATTAAGCGCTGAACATCTTCGGCGTCTTCGGGCTCCATTAATGCAAGAAGTGCTTGAGCACGCTCTTGGCCAACCTCACGAAGTAAATCTGCAGCATCATCTGGGTCCATCTCTTCTAATACATCCGCTGCTCTTTCACCCTCTAGTTCTGCTAGTAGTTCAACTCGAGAAGATTCATCCATCTCTTCCAGTACATCTGCTAATCGCTCATCATCTAATGCTCTTGCAACTTCAGCACGGCGCTTAAGTGTTAGATCATGCAGAACTGAAGCTAAATCTGCAGCCCTTAGATTTGCAAGCGTACTGAGCAAATGACTAACACCTTGGTTAGTTTCATTAATTGCAATTCCAGATATCTCTGCCCAAGTGACTGTTGAAGAAGCACCACGCCTACGAAAACCAGCGCCACGGCGCATTACGTGTACTCGCTCAATAAACCAATCACCAGTCTTTGATAATTCCATGGCTATATCTTCGACAGTTACTTTTTCATTTGAATCAACCATGGTTACAGATCGGTCCAACATCTCAGACAAAACAGAAATCTCATTAATGCGTGGTTCGAATCTGCGCATATTTAGGAGTCCAGTAATAATTACATGTCCATTATCAATTGAGGTAACTCTTGTGATGGGAACAAAAATTCTTTTACGTGGTGGAACCTCAACAATGAAGCCTAAAATTCTTGGTGGTTGATTGTTAGTACGCAGTGTTGCGACCGCATCCCTAACCTTGCCAAGTTGATCACCATTTGGGTCAAAGACCGAAGTGCCAGCTAATCGGGCCAGGAATACACGATTTAGGTTTGAACCTTTGCTTGTATTCATAGGCTAAGGGTATCGGCTCTATACCAATTCATAACAATAATTAAATTACAGATAGGTTTTACCCTATGAAAGATCAGGATCACACCAAACTTCCAACTGGCCGTGATATCCCATTTTTAATCTCAGGGATCCTTGGCATAGGTGCATCAGGCCCGATTATCGCAAAAAGCCAGATGCCAGTTCCTACCATGATTTTTTGGCGAAATATTATTGGCGGCTTGGTAATGCTTCCATTTGCGCTAGCTCGCGGTGAGTGGAAAAGTAAAGAGCAACGTCGAGCAATTAGATGGTCAGCATTAGCCGGCTTTCTTTTGGCATCTCACTTCATTTGTTTCTTTTGGGCTATGAAATTTACCTCCGTTGCAACCGGAACGGCGCTAACTGCAACTCAACCAATCTTTGCTGCAATTTTTGTGAAATTAACAGGTGGACGCATCCCGAAAAAATCATTCGGTGGAATGTTAATCGCATTTGTTTCAGTAGTTGCAATTACTGGTATTGATTTAAATCTTTCACTTAGGTCTTTTCAAGGAGACATAATGGCAGTCGTTGGTGGAGCATTGGGTGCTGCTTATATGATGATTGGTGCCAAAGTGCAACGAGATATTTCGACATCAACTTTTACATCCGTTTGTTACATTGTTTGTGGATTATCAATATTACCAATTGTGTTTTTAACTAATTCACCTTTCAATGGATTTACAAGTTACGAATGGCTGCTACTTGCTGGCCTAATTTTTGGCGCTCAATTTCTTGGGCATACATTGTTTAATTTTTCATTGAAAAGAGTTTCACCTGCAGTCGTGTCATTAATTGTTTTCTTTGAGGTACCAGTAAGTGCAATTTTGGCTTATCTTTGGTTAGATCAAAAACCTCCTGCTGGCACAATCCCTGGAATTATTGGCTTACTTTTTGGTTGTGCATTGTTTGTTTTGCGTTCTAACCAAGCAAGTAGTGATGAAAAGAGTAAGTAATTGAAAATTGATCTCCATACTCACTCAACTTATAGCGATGGGACAGATAAGCCATCTGAGTTAATTAATAAAGCATTAGCAGCTGGTATCACAATAATTGGTCTAACTGATCATGATTCAATAAGTGGTTGGCAAGAGGCAATTACCTCATTGCGTCCAGGGATATCACTAGTGCCAGGTGCGGAGATATCTTGCCAAACCACTGATGGAATAAGTGTTCACATACTGGGCTTGTTATTTGATTCCAGCAATAGTGAGTTAATGAATACCCTTGAAAAAACTAGAGAAAACCGTCATGGCCGTATGGAAAAGATAATTGCAAGAATTAACGAGGCTGGAATTGATATCACTATGAATGATGTATTAGCGCAATTATCTGATGGTGCAACTTTGGGCCGACCACATCTTGCTGATGCATTAGTTAAGAAAGGTGTTGTAGCTAGTAGGGATGAAGCATTCACTCAGATGCTGCATAACAACTCAAAATATTATGTTTCACACTACTCACCAACACCAGAAGCTGCGATTGCATTGATTAAAGCCGCTGGGGGTGTCAGCGTAATCGCTCATCCAATGGCATCTCATCGAGGGCGAACAATCTCACTTGAAACCTTTGGCTCACTAATTGAATCGGGCTTGGATGGCATTGAAGTCGATCATCGCGATCATTCACCAGATGAGAAACAGCAATTAATTACTCTTGCTAATGGATCTAATCTTGTAATGACTGGGGCAAGTGATTATCACGGTAATGGAAAACTAAACTCTTTAGGTGAATACACAACTAATCCAGATCAGTGGGAAAGGCTTGAAGCTCGAGCGAACGCTCGCAGAGTTATTACAGTTTAATTTGTGGCTTATTGGCTAGCAAAGCCAACTCGACGATCAGCAGATTCGCCAATCTCTACATAGCTAATTTTGTTGAATGGAACCAAAATTTCTCGCCCTTTGCTATCGCTAAGGGATAAAACAGAAGAAGATTTTATTGCTTCGTTTACTTTTGCAATTACCTCAGATTGAGAATTTTCACATTCAATATTTAACTCATGTGTGCTATCTGAAATACCAATTTTCACATCGGTTCTTGCTGAACTTTTAGCAGCTGGTTTTGTTATAGCCATAACTTAACTCTATCTATTTGCTTGCAACATAGCGAATTTAAGATTGTGACTTAGGAAACCCAGAGATTCCCCGCCAGATAAGATTCATAACTAATTCAGTTGCCCGCTTGCGGTCAATTTTGCCATCACGGTCTAACCAGTGGCGAGCAGCGGTTTGAACAGTGCCGATAATTCCAACAGCCAGCATCATGGATTCTTCTTTACCTAACCCGGTATCAATTGAGATAACTGCACTCACTGCCGCTGCGCAGTCGTAGGTCATGCGATTTAATCGCTCCCTTACTTGTGGCTCTAAGCTCATATCGCTTTCAAACAACAATCTAAATGCTTCACCTTCAGAATCAATAAATCCAAAGTAAGCCTCAACAGTGGCTGCCACTCTAGATGAGTTTTCACGATTTGATGCAATTGCTTTTTGAATTGCAAAGACAAGTGAGTCAATATGCATATCTAGAACTGCAAGATAAAGATCTAACTTAGATGGAAAGTGTTGATATAAAACTGGCTTACTAACATTGGCCCGATCTGCAATTTCATCCATAGCGGCGGAGTGATATCCGGCAACAGTAAATACTTCAAGTGCTGCGATTAGCAACTGTGCTCGTCGCTCATCACGGGGCAGGCGAGCGGATTTATCATCAGTCATTCTTTAATTCTAATCTCATATCTAAGATATTGTCAGTTTTTATTACATTTATAGTTATATTGTGCGGGTGAGCGCATCAAAAAGAATGTTATTAGTCCATGCCCATCCTGATGATGAAACGATCAACAACGGCGTAACTATGGCTAAGTATGCAAAAGATGGCGCCCAAGTAACTTTAGTTACCTGCACAAGAGGAGAAGAGGGTGAAATATTAGTCGCTGAGCTTGCCAGTTTAGCCAGTGATAAAGATGACAAACTTGGTCAACATCGTGAAATTGAGTTAAAAGATGCAATGGCTCATCTTGGTATTGCAGATTTTAGATTTTTAGGAGCGCCGAATAAAAAATGGCGTGATAGCGGCATGATGGGTATGCCTCAAAATGATCGCACAGATGTGTTTTGGCAATCAGATTTAGATGAATCTGCAAATGAATTAGTAAAGATTATTTTGGAAATCAAACCCCAGGTATTAATTACATATGATGAATTTGGTGGATATGGACACCCGGATCACATAAAAGCTCACCGTGTTGCCATGCGTGCAGCTGAGATTGCTGAGACAAAAGGCTGGAAAATTGAAAAAATATATTGGAACACAATGCCAAGATCAGTAATTCAAATGGGTATTGAAAAAATGAAAGAGGTTGGATCGGACTTCTTTGGCGCTGAAAGTGTGGATGATCTGCCATTTGCAAAGCCAGATGAATTAGTAACTTCTGTAGTTCATGCTTCAGAATTTGTGCCACAAAAGCTAGCAGCAATGAAAGCGCATGCAACTCAAATTGCCGTGGACGGTCCTTTCTTTGCACTTTCAAATAATCTTGGTTTATCGGTATGGGGAGATGAGTACTACACAATCGTTAAAGGAGAGAAAGCAGCACCTTTTGATGAGAATGGTAGAGAGTTAGATTTATTTGCTGGAATTAAACAATGAATCTTATTAAATCAATAGTTTTTGGGGCATTAATTGGATTTAGTGCGACCATGCTTCATAACCTTTACTCACCATATGGATATGTTGCGTCTTTAGTTTTAACTTTTTTAGGCATAAGAGTGATTGGTCAAACACTATTTAAGATCAGATATCAATTAATTGCCGCGCTGGCTTGGTTAGCTGTGGTGGTTAAAGCTGGCACACCAGGTACCGGAGATGAGTTATTGATATATGGCAACACATATGGAAATCTATTTCTAACAGGTGGCCTAGTTGCGTTATTGCTGGGATTAATAGTAAAAAAATCTAATTTTCGCTAAAGCTGCCAATCCCAACTCTGACCTTCTTTACTATCTTTTACTGCTATTCCATTTTTCTCAAGTAGATCACGTAGGCGATCACTCTCTTTAAAGTCTCCTGAACTTCTGGCTGATTGGCGCATTTTTAGTAAATTCTCAAGATCCGCAGGTAGATCACCTTTCGAGACTGGTTTGAAAAAATCTAGGCCAAACAATTGGTCAACCGCTTTAAAAACTTGATACTTAACTCCATCACTAATCGTTTGAGATTTTTCAACTCCGCGTAATTTCTGTAACGCCCTAGGAGTATCAAGATCTTGGCTAAAATCTAATTCGATTTCTTCAACAAGTTCCTTAGCCATTTTTTCATCTATATTCTCGTTGCCAACCCAAACAGCAGTTTTCTCACGCCATCTTTGAATTAAAAGATGGGCTGCCTTCAAGCTATCCCAACTTAAATCCATTTGACTTCGGTAGCGATTTTCTAGGAAGCAAAGCCGTAGGGAAAGTGGATCTAGTCGCTTTGCAATTAAATCTGAAACCAAGACTACGTTCCCACTACTTTTAGACATTTTTCTACCCTCAAACAAAAGATGCTCACCATGAATCCAAAGCGCAACCGCCTCCTTATTTATTGCAGAGTTTGACTGCGCTCTCTCGTTTTCATGGTGAGGAAAACGAAGATCAATTCCGCCAATGTGTAAATCAACAAATTGATTCAAATAATGAAGTGACATTGCCGAACACTCGATATGCCAACCTGGAAAACCTTTGCCCCAGGGTGAATCCCAAATCATCTCTGTTCGGCCGGCAGCAGCTTTCCAGAGTGCCCAGTCGGCGTGAAATCTTTTTGCACCATCTTCGGTGTATTCAAAACGATGTCCAGGTTTTAGTGCATCTAGTCGGTTACCACTAATTGCACCATAACCGGCAAAGGATTGGGCAGAGAAATAAACACAGTTATCTGTTCCGATGTACGCATGATCTGAATCAATTAATTTTTGAATCAAATCCTGCATCAAATTTATGCATTCACTTGCCTTCGGATAAGAATCAGCAGCGGTTATATTCAACTTGCTTAAATCTTCATGAAATCTTTTTTCATATATCCGGGCAATCTCAAATGGATCCTTAGACTCAGCTTTTGCTTGGGCTAACATCTTGTCTTCAACAAAATCTTCTGACATATGGCCAACATCGGTAATGTTTTGAATAAATTCAACTTTATATCCGGCAAACTTTGCTAATCTCGTAATTAGATCACCAAGCAGGAATGTGCGCATATTTCCAACATGTGCATCCCGATAAACGGTAGGGCCACAGCTATAAACTCTTAATTTTTTACCATCACTACTTACCAGTGGCTGTAGCTGCCGAGATTTTGTATCAAATAATTCAATCTTATTTTTCATAATTTATCGGGGACTACTTTCCATACCGCAATCTTGGCAGGATCAAAGGTAATTACCGTGCCATCCTTTTTAAGCACTGTGTTTTCACTCTCTAAAGTGCCTAATAGATCCCGATAGCCACCAGATGGATCATGCAGGCGAATACTGACCCGCAGCCCAATTTGTGCCGCTGATGGCTGCATATGGCTCCCTCTATTAAACTTAGGTCGTAATCAACAGGAGTTGATGGCAGTATTCTCCACCTAAGTTGGTGGAATAACTGTAAGGAGAAGCGTGACCTACATAATTGCTCAACCCTGTGTTGATGTTAAAGATAAATCTTGCATCGAAGAGTGCCCAGTTGATTGTATTTACGAGGGCGATCGCATGCTCTACATCCAACCCGATGAGTGTGTTGATTGCGGCGCATGTGAGCCAGTTTGTCCGGTTGAGGCCATTTACTATGAAGATGATGTGCCATCGCAATGGAAAGAATATAGCGAGATTAATACAAAGTTCTTTGTGGAAATTGGTTCACCAGGTGGAGCAGCAAAACTTGGCCCAGTTGGCAAAGACCACCAAGTAGTTTCTGCACTACCACCACAAGAGAAATAGTTTTTTGCAAAAGCTGCCAGATTTTCCTTGGGATTTATTGGCACCATACGGAGAAAAAGCCAAAAAACATCCGGATGGCTTTATAGATCTATCTCAAGGAACACCAGTTGATGCAACTCCAAAATTTATTCAAGACGCACTTAGTCAAGCAAGTAACTCACCAAGCTACCCGTTAACCGCTGGAAGTGAAGAGTTAAGAGCTGCAATAAAAGATTTTGCAATTAAAACCTTAGGGGTAAGTGGTGAATTTGATGTGCTGCCAACAATTGGCTCCAAAGAATTAATAGCTCTTCTACCAACTTTTTTACAATCCAAATCAGTTTTATATCCAGCAGTTGCATATCCAACCTACCTAGTTGGCGCACTTATGGCATCAGCCCAACCAACACCGGTAGAAATTGATGCCACAACCTGGCCGGTGGCAGATTTAGCCTGGGTTAACTCACCATCTAACCCAACTGGGCAAGTACAGAGTAGTGAACAGCTGTTAGCTGCAATTAATTGGGCTAGAAAGAATCATTCAATTCTGGCAAGTGATGAGTGTTATTTAAGTTTTACATCTAATGGCAAATCTATTTTGGCACTGTCTGGGGGCAATAACTCAGGACTACTTGCCGTTCACTCATTATCAAAGCGATCAAATTTGGCTGGCTATCGAGCAGCATTTTTAATTGGGAATTCAAAATTAATTGATCAGATCAGGCAGATTAGAAAACATGCTGGGCTAATGGTTCCACTACCTGTTCAAAAAGCAATGATTGCTGCCCTTTCAGAGAATAAACATGCACAGGAACAAGCTCAGCGCTACTTAGCACGTGGGGTGAAATTAAAGAGTGCGTTAGTAAATGCTGGCTTTACTATTGAACACAGTGAGGCTGGTTTATATATCTGGTGCACAAAAGGTGAGGATGGCTTTAAAACAGTGGATTACTTCGCTGCGATGGGGATATTAGTAACACCAGGTAGTTTTTACGGCAGTAATAACTTTGTCCGGATTGCACTTACTGCCACCGATGAAAATATTGATAAGGCGATAGCACGAATTAACTCATGAAAACTAGCGCAATTTTATTAGTAGGTGGCATGGGAACCAGGTTAATGCCCTTAACTTCAAAGACACCAAAGCCAATGTTGCAAGTAGCAGGGGTGCCATTTACCGAACATCAAATTCGAAAAGCTGCGCAAGCTGGAATTTCTGAGATCGTATTAGCAACCTCATATAAGGCAGAGCTATTTGAGCCATATTTTGGTGATGGCGCAAAATTTGGCATAAAAATTAAATACGCAGTTGAGGAAAGCGCACTAGGCACAGGCGGTGGAATACGAAATGCAGCCGCACTCCTTGATGATTGTGACCAGGTAGTAATTTTCAATGGCGATGTATTAAGTGGTCATGATTTAGCTGCCCAAATTCAATCCCATATAAATAATAGTGCAGATGTAACACTGTATTTAACTAAGGTTGAAGATGCCAGTGCTTATGGCTGCGTTGAATTACTAGCAGATAACCAAGTCAAATCATTTTTAGAAAAGATGGAAAATCCAGTGAGCAATTTGATTAATGCCGGCTGCTATATTTTTAATCGCAAAGTAATTGATCAAATTCCAGCTAATCAGGTGGTAAGTGTTGAGCGAGATACG
>Ga0247831_1000702_pt1 | contig 71880 bp, 80 predicted proteins | sample LaCruzMarch2015__9_FD_192406 | JGI IMG/M metagenome (GOLD analysis project Ga0247831, IMG submission 192406) | Freshwater microbial communities from meromictic Lake La Cruz, Castile-La Mancha, Spain - LaCruzMarch2015_1m | ecosystem: Environmental > Aquatic > Freshwater > Lake | place: Spain...
TGTCTTGGCCGTATGTCGGGGCCCGGCAATGCCGGAGGTCTTGCGCCATACAGAATTAGTAAAGCTGGTGTTAACGCACTCGTTCGAAACCTTGCACATGAAACTGGACTTGGTTCCCGTGGGGTACTAGTTGATGCAGTGTGTCCGAATCATTCACGCACTGATATGGGCGGAGTAGATGCCCCACGTAGTGCCGAAGAGGGAGCAGCGTGCGCGCTGTGGCTCGCAACTAGAGAGTTTAATGCTGGCGACACCACAGGAGTTTTGTGGGAAGACAATCAGATTGTCGAGTGGTAACTAGCTTTACCGATCAGTTGGAATGGCACGTAATGTTGCGATCAATGTAGTTCCGGCCAATGCTGCTAAAGGAATTGCCACAAACCAAAGATGTGCTTCGACTTGATATGAAACAACACCGAGTGCAATCAAATTAGCTAGTACTGCCGGTGAACGTCCAAAGTACTTTCCACGACGATAGCCCACGGCCGAGGCCGCTAATCCGGCAGCGCCAAGTAATGCAAATAGCAGCACTCCCAAAAAAGGAAGTAGTTCAAAAGAATCAGTTGTAAAGGTGAGCACAACAAGCCACAGGGCAAGTAATACGACCACCCCAGCCTCAACAAAGAGTAGGGATGCCACTAGTGCGCGTGCCTTTGCTGCTTTGGCAGGATCTTGTTTCATACGGGAGAGATTAACTCATGGGAGGACGCAATGCTCTTTTCACATGATGGAATTCATGATTCTCAAACTCATTTGGCGTCACCAACTTACTTTTATGACCAATTGCGCCGTGAAATTTCATTAGCTACCCGCGCCGATAAACCAATTGCGTTGATAAAAATCCTCTTCGATAACCCTGACTCTGATCAGGTTCGCGCACATGACATCTTGCATTTTTCCTATGAGCTGACGCAGCTAACGAGGCAAGAAGATTGCATTGGCAGGCTTGGCGTAAACGAGGTTGTCATCATCGTTCGTGATGGGCATGGAAACGCCGAACTTTTCGTCAAACGGCTCCTTGAAGCAACTTCGCTGACGGTCAATCACACGCTACACATTAGGATTGCAACTGTTTATGCGCACAACAATGAAGACTCGCTCAAGTTACTAGATCGATTGGATCGTGCTGAATTAGTCACTAGTTAAGAATTAATGGCTAACAACCACGCGATTGATTGCAACTGTTTGGTTTGGTGTGCCATCGGCCCCACCACCTTTAACTCCAGCTCTTGCAATTGCTTTCACGATATCTAAACCTTGTGAAATGGTGCCCCAGATTGTGTAGTTAGCGCCAAGAGTTGTGTCTGCAAAAACCAAGAAGAACTGACTTCCGTTTGTGCCCGCACCAGAGTTAGCCATTGCCACTGTTCCGGCTGGATAGTTATTAAGTGTTGCTGTTGGCAAATTCTCATCACCATAAGTGAAGTTAGGCCCACCGGTACCTGTTGCAGTTGGATCTCCGCATTGCAAAACATAAAGTCCCCGCGTAGTTAAACGGTGACACAAAGAGTTATCGAAGTATCCGCCCTTAGCCAAAGTAGATAACTGTGTAATCGTAATTGGTGCCTTTGCGCCAACTGTTGTGACAACTATGTTTCCGCAATTAGTTTGAAAAGTGAATGTACGAGGTAACTTTTTAGGAAGTTTTTGTGCCGGAGCAACATCTTTAGGAGCATGCCCAGATGCCTTAGTTGGTGCACACTTAAGTGCGGCAACCTTTGTAGCCTTTGCTGCTCTGCTTTTTGTATCAGCAATTGCAGATGGAGATAGGAGAACTGAGATTGCTATAGCTGCAATCAGTGTCCGCTTCATAAATACTCCCTGTGTCATGTCAAAAATGATAAATCCAAAACCTGTGAAAACCCTTAATTTATTCCCATTCAATGGTGCCAGGTGGCTTGCTCGTTACATCCAGAACCACACGATTGACCTCGCGGACCTCATTGGTTATGCGGGTAGAAATTTTCTCAAGAACTTCATAGGGAACTCTTGACCAATCCGCAGTCATGGCATCCTCGGATGAGACTGGGCGCAACACGATTGGGTGGCCATATGTGCGCCCATCGCCTTGGACTCCAACGCTTCGGACATCTGCCAGCAAGACAACTGGGCACTGCCAGATGTCACGGTCTAATCCAGCAGCCTTTAACTCTTGGCGGGCGATTGCATCTGCTTCACGCAAAAGATCTAACCGCTCTTGTGTCACAGATCCAACAATTCTAATTCCAAGTCCTGGACCTGGAAACGGTTGGCGCCACACAATTTCTTCTGGCAATCCAAGTTCTAATCCAACTTGGCGAACTTCATCCTTAAACAATGTGCGAAGTGGCTCAACTAATGTGAACTGCAAATCATCTGGTAATCCTCCAACATTGTGGTGGGACTTAATGTTTGCTGTTCCTGTTCCGCCACCTGACTCAACAACATCTGGATACAAAGTGCCTTGGACTAAAAACTCAACATCTCCGCCAGCTGCAATTTCGCGCGCTGCTGCTTCAAATGATCTAATAAATTCGCGGCCAATAATCTTTCGCTTTTCTTCAGGATCTGTAACATCTTTAAGAGCGTTTAGGAATTGATCCTTGGCATCAATTACAACTAACTGCACACCAGTTGAAGCAACAAAGTCACGCTCAACTTGTTCTGCCTCACCCTTGCGCAATAATCCGTGATCTACAAAAACACATGTCAGTTGATTACCAACCGCCTTTTGAATGATTCCTGCAGCAACTGCGGAATCAACACCACCTGAAAGTCCGCAAATAACTCGCTTGTTACCAATAATTTCCTTGGCTTTTGCAATCTCTGTTTCTGCAATATTTGCTGTAGTCCATGTTGCATCGCACTTGGCTATGTTGACTAACCAGTTGCGCAAAATTGCCTGTCCGTGCTCGCTGTGTAGGACCTCTGGGTGAAACTGCACTCCCGCAAGCTTTCCGGTCGGATCTTCAAACGCTGCTATCGGCGTATCCCCCGTTACCGCACACACTGTAAATCCTGCAGGTGCTGCTGTTACCGCATCACCATGAGACATCCAAACTTTTTGTTGCACCGGCAGTCCTGTGAAGATCTTCGAACTTGGTTGAACAGTTGTATCTGTACGGCCGTACTCTGATTTACCGGTTTGGCTTACAACACCACCAAGTGCTGCAGCCATTGCTTGGAATCCATAACAAATTCCAAAAACTGGAATCCCTAAGGAAAAGATTGCAACATCAACTTTTGGCGCATTCTCTGCATACACGCTAGATGGCCCACCAGATAAAATGATTGCACTTGGATTTTTGGCTTCGACTTCAGCAGCTGTAATTGATGATGGAACAATTTCGGAAAAGACATTAGCTTCGCGAACTCGTCGTGCAATTAACTGCGCGTATTGAGCACCAAAATCAACAACTAGGACTCCGCGCGTTTCAGCCACGATGAATAAGAACCTCTACGCGCTGGAACTCCTTCACATCGGAATAACCACATGTTGCCATTGCGCGGCGTAGAGCACCGAACAAGTTCATTGAGCCATCAGAAGTGTGTGAAGGTCCGAGCAAGATTTCTTCAAGAGTTCCAACAGTTCCAACATTTACGCGCTCACCACGTGGAAGAACTGGATGATGCGCTTCTGATCCCCAGTGCCAACCAAGCCCTGGTGCTTCAATCGCCTTTGCAAGTGGAGATCCCATCATGACCGCATCGGCGCCGCATGCAATTGCCTTTGCAATGTCACCACTTCGACCAACTGCGCCATCAGCAATCACATGAACATAACGTCCACCTGATTCATCAAGGTATTCACGGCGCGCAGAAGCAACTTCAGCAACTGCAGATGCCATAGGAACTTCAACACCCAAAACTTTACGAGTTGTGTGTGTTGCGCCGCCACCAAAGCCAACTAAGACACCTGCAGCACCTGCGCGCATTAAGTGAAGTGCAGCAGTAGATGTTGCAACTCCGCCAACGATTACCGGCACATCTAACTCATAAATAAACTTCTTAAGGTTAAGCGCTTCATTTTCTGCAGCAACGTGTTCTGCCGAAACAGTAGTTCCCCGGATCACAAAGATGTCCACACCAGCTGCAATTACCGCCTTGTGAAACTCTGCCGTGCGAGCAGGTGATAGAGATGCTGCAACAGTTACGCCAGCATCCCGAATTTGCTGAATACGCTCTTTAATAAGTTCAGGACGAATTGGCGCATTGTAAATTTCTTGCATGCGCTTAGTTGCATGCTTATCTGGCATTGAAGCAATTTCACCCAGTGGAATACGTGGATCCTCATAACGAGTCCACAGCCCTTCAAGATTAAGTGCGCCTAATCCGCCAAGCTTTCCAATAGCAATTGCGGTTTCAGGTGAAACAACAGAATCCATCGGAGCTGCCATCATCGGTAGTTCAAACTTGTAGGCATCGATCTGCCAGGTTGTTGAGACATTTTCAGGATCACGTGTGCGGCGACTTGGCACAATTGCTATGTCATCAAAAGAGTAAGCGGTGCGAGCACGCTTTCCAGGTGCGATTTCGATGTTATTCATTAGCGGCCCTTCTTCTGGTAATTGGGAGCATCAGCAACATGTGCCACGTCATGCGGGTGGCTTTCCTGCAACCCTGCTGCAGTAATTTGGATTAATCGTCCTTCACGACGCAAAGTTTCGATATCTGGTGCGCCGGCATATCCCATACCGGAGCGAAGTCCACCCACGAGTTGATGAACTACTTCAGCTACAGAGCCTCGGAATGCAACCTTGCCTTCAATGCCTTCTGGGACAAGTTTGTCTTCAGATAACACATCGTCTTGCATATAACGATCCTTTGAATATGACTTTTGTTCACCTCGAGATTGCATGGCACCCAGTGAACCCATGCCGCGATAAGCCTTATATTTAATGCCATTAATTTCGATTAACTCACCAGGAGACTCTTCACATCCTGCAAGAAGTGAACCAAGCATTACTGAGTTTGCACCAGCAACAAGTGCTTTAACGATGTCACCTGAATACTGCAAGCCACCATCAGCGATTAATGGAATGCCTGCTTTATTACATGCCTTTGATGCTTCAAGAATTGCTGTCACTTGTGGAACGCCAACACCTGCAACAACTCGTGTTGTGCAAATTGATCCGGGACCAACGCCAACTTTTACTGCATCTGCGCCAGCGTTGATAAGTGCTTGTGCACCTGCACGTGTTGCAACATTGCCACCAATGACTTCAGTGGACGGAGAAAACTTCTTGATGCGTGCGATTGCATCTAATACTGCGCGGTGATGACCGTGCGCGGTATCAACAACAACTACATCGACTCCTGCTTCGATTAATGCTTGGGCTCTAGCAAATCCATCATCGCCAACACCGACTGCTGCCCCTGCAAGTCCAACATTCTTGACTAATTTCACGTGAGTTACTTGAGCATCGATGGGAAGGTTACGGTGAATGATTCCGATTCCACCGGCCTTGGCCATAGCAATAGCCATTTCAGATTCTGTAACGGTGTCCATCGCTGAAGAAACCAGCGGAACTGCAATTGAAATATTACGTGTTAGCTGAGTGACTGTGCTGACTTCTGAAGGAACTACATCTGAGGCATCTGGGAGTAAAAGAACATCGTCGTAGGTCAGGCCAAGCATTGCGACCTTATCTGTATCGCTCACGCTGCCCCCTTGTGTTTCTCGAAGGGCAAAGTCTATCGGGGCTTTAGAGCCCTACTGCACGCTCAATTTCAGCACAGGCTTCCGATAAATCGCTGACTTGGGTTACCGGACACTCAGAATCAATACCCCAACCCGGACCACCAATGATGATGCGTGGCGCAGGGCGAATTGGTGGAATATCTGTATAAAAACTTGGGTCGCCGTTGTGCTGTAATTGCGCCCACAGGAAAACCGCCGGTGGGGCTGAACGCGTAATCACTCCATTGAGGGCTTCCAAAGGTGTTCGCGCTCCAAGAAAATAGGTCGAAATATTTTTCTCTGCCAAGGCTGATGCCAAAGCGTGCAATGCCAATGAATGCACTTCTTCACCAACCGATGCCAGCAATACTGGCCGAGGATTACATGGTGCAGTGACTCCCGAAGACTTCTCGCGCAAAATTCCCTTTAGTATTTCGGTAAGTAGATGCTCTACCTCAATACCAGTTTGCGTCTTTTCCCAATCTTCTCCTATCAAGAACAACAGTGGAACAATAACTTCAGACCATGAAGCAATTACTCCGTGTTTTTCAATATCTTGTCGCAATGCATCTTCTACAAATGTTTTGTCCAACAATTTAGATGCGGCATAAAGAGCTTCGACTAGATCTTCACGAACTTCAAAGTTATCAATGATGTGTTCAACTGAAATTGGACCCTTAAAATCTTTTGCTTGTAATGCTGCTTCTGCTGGTGCGACTCCTGCTGTAATCAACTTTCGCATTGCAGTCAGGATGGCTAAATCCTGTGGGCAGTAACGGCGATGCTCACCTGCCTCGTGGCTAGATGGCCCCAGGCCATATCGGCGATCCCAGGTGCGAAGGGTGGCAGGTGCCACTCCTATGCGGCGAGCGACCGCCGCCACGGTCAATAACTCCTGGTCCATGACCCAATCGTGTCGTGAAGTGGCCTAACTCACCACCTGAAAACACCCTTTGAACAACTTTTGGCACGAAGATACTTGAACAACCTATGGCGCGGTTGTACTGTAATGCCATGGCTGAAACCTCACGTTTACCCCGCCCCGTTGCCGATGAATGGGAATGGCAGTACCAGGGTGCTTGCCGCGAGCTTCCTTCCGAGATGTTTTTCCATCCAGATGGAGAGCGCGGACCTCGTCGCCGCAATCGTGAAAACACTGCTAAGGCTGTCTGCGCTTCATGCCCAGTGATTGCTGCCTGCCGCGCACATGCCCTGGCCGTGCAAGAGCCATACGGAATTTGGGGAGGCTTATCAGAAGATGATCGCCTTGCAATCATCGGAAACGATTTAAAGCCAGAAATCTCGACCGCTTCATAAAACTTTCTTACCTCCTAAGAAGAGAAAAAGCCCCGCAGATAACTCCGCGGGGCTTGTTTCTTTTTAATTAGTGAGAGTGTCCACCTGGACCATGTGAATGTCCGTGTCCACCTGCAGCATCAGCTGCAGCTTGTTCTGCTGGCTTCTCGTATACAACAGCTTCAGTTGTAATAAACATTGCAGCAATTGATGCAGCGTTTGCTAGCGCTGAACGAGTTACCTTAACTGGATCAATAACACCATCTGCTGCTAGATCGCCATACACATCTGTTGCAGCGTTGAAACCCTCGTTGTGCTTCATTGCACGAACCTTTGCAACTACGACGTAGCCCTCAAGTCCTGCATTCTCTGCGATCCAACGAAGTGGCTCATCACATGCCTTGCGAACTAAACGAACTCCAACAGCCTTATCGCCTGTGAATCCAAGATCGCCTTCAAGGGCATCGGCTGCATGCACAAGTGCTGCGCCTCCACCAACAACGATTCCTTCTTCAACAGCGGCGCGAGTTGCAGAGATTGCATCCTCAAGACGGTGCTTCTTTTCATTGAGTTCTACTTCAGTGTGTGCGCCAACCTTGATTACGCATACGCCGCCAGCAAGCTTTGCAAGACGCTCCTGTAGTTTTTCCTTATCCCATGAAGAATCGCTATTTTCGATTTCCTTGCGAAGTTCAGAAACTCGGGCAGCAACTGCAGCCTTATCGCCTGCGCCATCCACGATGGTTGTTGCATCCTTAGTAACAACGATGCGACGAGCCTTACCTAGATCTTCAAGAGTTACGCTCTCAAGTTTCATGCCAAGTTCTGAAGAAATAACTTGTCCGCCAGTTAGCACTGCGATGTCCTGCAGTGTTGCCTTGCGACGATCACCAAAGCCAGGTGCCTTAACAGCAACTGATGCAAAGACTCCACGCATGCGGTTAACAACTAGCGTTGACAGTGCTTCGCCTTCGATGTCTTCAGCGATGAGCAATAGTGGCTTTGAAGCCTGAGCAACCTTTTCAAGCAATGGCAAAAGATCTGACAGTGCAGATACCTTGTTTGCTGAAATCAATACGTAAGCATCCTCAAGGATTGCTTCCATGCGATCCTGATTAGTTACGAAATACGGTGAAATGTAGCCCTTGTCGAACTGCATTCCTTCAGTGAATTCAAGATCAAGTCCAGTTGTTGATGCTTCTTCAACTGTAATTACTCCATCTTTACCAACACGGTCCATCGCTTCAGCGATTAGCTCGCCAATTGCACGATCTTGCGCAGAAATAGTTGCAACATCTGCAATCTGTGGCTTTCCATTGACTGGAGTTGCCTGCGAGCGCAACTTCTCTGAAACCGCCGCTACGGCCGCTTCAATACCAATCTTGATATCCATTGGCTGCGCGCCAGCTGCAAGGTTACGAAGTCCTTCTTTAACCATTGCTTGAGCCAGAACAGTTGCTGTTGTAGTTCCGTCACCTGCGACATCATTTGTCTTTGTCGCAACTTCTTTAACTAACTGAGCTCCCATGTTTTCTGCAGGATCTGATAGTTCAATTTCCTTAGCAATTGTCACACCATCATTGGTGATGATTGGTGCACCAAATGATTTACCGATAACAACGTTGCGACCCTTAGGTCCCAGAGTTACCTTTACTGTGTCAGCAAGAATGTTGACACCGCGCTCCATAGCGCGGCGTGCTTGCTCATCAAATTGAAGACTCTTTCCCATTTACTTCTCGATTACAGCGAGAATGTCGCGAGCTGAAAGCACAAGTAGATCTTCTCCACCGTGCTTGATTTCAGTTCCGCCGTACTTGCTGTATAGAACTACATCGCCAACCTTGACATCCATTGGAACGCGCACGCCATCATCAAAGCGACCTGGGCCTACTGCGATAACAGTGCCTTCCTGTGGCTTCTCTTTTGCTGTATCTGGAATTACAAGACCTGATGCTGTTGTTGTCTCAGCCTCGTTTGTCTTGATAACGATGCGATCTTCTAGTGGCTTTACTGCCATGGTCTAACTCCTTCTAGTTTTTTAAGCTATGTGATTCCTCGTTCGCCCCGAATTAGCAGACTCGGGTCGTGAGTGCTAACGCAAACTCTAGGCGTGCCCAACTCACACGGCAAATTGAGGCTCTAGAGGCAAACAGTGGTCACAGGCAGGCTGGAATCAGCGTCAAAGGCCACAGGACTGGGCGTGCGGCCCGCAGAAACCATCAATGAGCCAAGGGCAGCGACCATCGCCCCATTATCGGTACATAGCCCTGGGCTTGGGACCCGGAGCTCAATCCCCGCCTTGTCGCAACGCTCTTGGGCCACGGCTCGAAGCCTTGAATTAGCCGCAACTCCTCCGGCGATAACAAGTGAATCAATACCTGTCTGTTTGCATGCAGCAACAGCCTTTAGAAGCAGAACATCAACGATCGCTTCTTGAAAGGAAGCAGCAACATCGGCTCGAGCATAATGTGGTGTTGCCTCCAGATATCTAGCAACAGCCGTTTTCAAACCAGAGAATGAAAAATCAAAAGGACGTGTTTGCCAGTCGTTTGATGTTGTTAGGCCACGTGGAAAATCAATCGCAGCTGCATTGCCCTCATGTGACAAGGTATCAATGGCAGGACCGCCAGGAAATCCTAACTTCATGACACGAGCGATTTTATCAAATGCCTCACCTGCAGCATCATCCATGGTCTCACCAAGTTTTGTAATTGATCCGGTGATGTCATCTACTTGCAATAGCGATGAGTGTCCGCCACTAACAAGTAAAGCGATTGTTGGTTCAAGTGGATTGCCATGAGTTAAGGAATCAACACTGACATGTGCAGCTAAATGATTCACCGCATAAATTGGTTTGTTTAATCCAAGTGCTAGGCCTGCTGCAGATCCCACGCCGACAAGGAGAGCGCCAACTAATCCTGGTCCACCAGTGACAGCAACTGCGTCAATATCTTTCAAAGATAACTTGGAATCTTTAAGTGCTTGATGCAACGTTGGAATCATTGCTTCAAGATGGGCACGACTCGCAATTTCTGGCACGACTCCCCCAAAACGTGCATGTTCTTCAACGCTAGATGCAATCACATTGGCCAATAATGTGCGACCACGGACAATACCGACAGCGGTCTCATCACAGGATGTTTCAATTCCTACAACAATTGGCTCACTCATAAAAGCTCCAATCGCATTACTTGGGCATCAAGGCCAGCGCCAAAATAATCCTTACGAACATTAAGTTTTGAGTATCCCAATGATTCATAGAGACCTATCGCATCAGAGTTATCAGTCTTGACTTCAAGCATCATCGCCGTTGACCCTTGAGCATTAGCCCAGTCGGTAATCAAAGCCATTAGCGCTTTAGCAATACCTTTTCCTCGATGCGAAGGCACAACACCCACAGTTAAAATGTCAGCCTCTGCTGCCCCTGGCGCAAATACCCCTGCATAACCAATGATGCTTTGTGCTTGATCAAGTGCCACAACAAAGTGACGCGTTGGGCTAGAAAACTCTTCTTTATATTGGGAAGCAGACCACGGTGAGTAAGGAAACAACTCTTTGTCTAGAGATACAAATACAGGAAGATCAAAGGCATTTGCCTCGCGATAGGAAATCATGGACGATCCGCCGTTGCGACCGCATCTGGTCTGCGCAAATAAATTGGTTCGGTGATATTTCCGGCTAACTTAACAAGTGCCTGCATATCCGGAAAGAGGTCTGCATGTATCGGAGCCCCAGAAACATCAGCTGGAAAGTTAACCGCTGGTTCTCCAACTCGAACACCATCTGTGTAACGGGCCCAATAAACCTCTTTACGTCTAGCATCAACAGTAATGATGAAGTCTTTCTCACCGATTTGTGCAGCATTGGCATCTAGCGAACAAACACCCCGTACCGGTATCTCGCGAGCTAACGCAAAGCTTTGCGCAAATGCAATTCCAACTCTTAATCCTGTAAATGGACCTGGACCCATTCCAACAACAACTTCATCGACATCACTGATTGCTAACGCCTCGTGAACGAGTGCAGGTAATGATGGTCCGTGCGCTGTTGCGCCATCTCGAAAACCACTAAACAAAACCGAATTTGCCTCAATAATCGCAACTGATGTGCGAGAAGTTGAAGTATCAATTGCCAGTATTTTGCTCATAGTGCAAACCCTGCCCAGCGAGTTCCAACTGGTCTGATCTGAACTTTTCTAATTTCATCACTGCGATCAATCGTAATCTCTAATCGGTCTTCACTAAGACGAGCAGATTCTGCTCCGCCCCATTCAATTAATGTGATAGATCCAGCGATATCTAGATCTAAATCATCAAGATAAAGGTTGGGATTTTCAGAATCACCTAACCGATATGCATCAACATGAATGAAAGGTATGGCAGCTTTGTGGACTCGAGAAATAACAAAGGTGGGTGAGGTGATGCCACTGATTCCAAGGCCTGCGCCAACACCTTGGGCCAATACTGTTTTGCCGGCACCCAGTGGGCCGTTGACAAGGACTAGATCACCAGCACGCAAATGGGCGGAAAGCTTTTCACCTAACTGATGCATTTCATCAGCGGTTGCGATGGAGATCATTGCTCAAGGATAAAGTAAAAGCAGGGCCAGGATTACCTGGCCCTGCTTTTTACTACCCTCGATTAACTGCGATCGATGTATTAGTTATTTCCGTATGACTTCAACCATGGAGCACGGATGCCCTTGTCAACTGAAAGGTTGCCAGCTTTACGTATGGCTGTATACAACGATCCACCTGAAGGAAGACTTCCAGTGTTTGATGCTTGAACCATTGCCTTTGCTACCAACACTAATTGTGCTGATGTGAAGTTACAGTGGTTAGTTCCCTGCGCTGCAGGTGTTGAAGTGATTGGTGACCCTGCCGCATCAAACTTTGTGTAGCTACTTGGAGTTGTATTCCAGAGCATCAAAAGCTTGTTTGTAGGTGTCTTGAAGTTACGAGTTGTCTGATATGCCTTGATAGCAGCAGCCTTTTCAGCTGCGTACTGCTCTGCGTATAGATCAACCAGACGCTGAGAAGCACCTGCAGGAGTGATTGGATCTGCAAGACCCACCATTAACACTGTCGGAACATTGATCTTTCCAGTGTTGGTGTGTAGAGCGTTCATCTTTGCAACAGCGGCAGGATTTGCAACTGCGCGTGGTGCACCTGGGTTTGCAGCAGATAATGCACCCAAGAGTGCATCAATTACTGTGTTACCAGATAGCGCTGCGTTATAAATAACACGCTCACCATCGATGCGTGCTGCGTAGTCAGTCTTTGTGTTATCAAAGATTGCTCCGCCTGCTTGAGCTTCAACATCTTGTGTTGCAAGAACAGCAAGTGCTGCAGCATTTGTTCCGTTTTCAAGGATTGCAAGTGCTGGGCTTAACGCCAATGGGAATGTCAACTTCAATGCACCCTCAGGACCTGAGACTGAGTCAAAGTGTGCTGACTGTGTTGGAAGTCCAGCCATCAAGCCAAGTAGCAACAATGCACTTCGTGATGGAACTCCAGCAGCTTGCAATGCCTTTCCAGTTGCAGATGAAGTATCTGGCCATGCACCAGTTGCTAGTGCTGCTTGCAACTTACCCATAACTGTAAAGACTTTACCTAAGTCAGCATATGACTCTGCAACTCCTGCAGCACCAGCTGAGTAGTTTCCACCCTTGATCGTTGGATCAAAGAGAACCTTTACTCCCCAAAGGAAGTCTCCAGCCATTGTCAACTGTGGTGTGATGTTGTCTGCCATACACATTGGTGCAACTGCAGAAACCAGTTGAGGATACTTTTCAGCAAGACCCTGAGTAATTACGCCACCAAGAGATGATCCCCATGCAACAACCTTGGTTGTCTTTGGGAACTGCTTCTTGAATGTGTCAATTAGCTCAACATTTGTCTTGATCGCTGAATCTGGATTCCACCCTTGACGAGCAAAGCCTGAACCAACGATTGCAATACCTTGGCTAAAGAAGTACTGAGCAACTGCAACGTTTCCACCAGGAACTGGCTCTGGCGTATTAGTGATCTTGTATCCACCAATTAGAGGAATTGCTGCAGGAATGTCTACGTTGTAGCGGTATCCGTGTGAGTACAAAGCAACAGTTCCGTTGAAGTTTGCTGGAACCTGCATTGCATACGGTGCGCCATCTGATGTAACACCAACGCATGACTGAATTGGGCTCTTACCATCACACGCAGGTGCTGCATTAGCAACTGTTGGTGCTGTGACTAGAACTGTTGTTACAAGTGCTGTTACTGAAAGAAGCGAAAGTAATCTTACTTTTTTCATTAGTTAGGTAATCCCTTCGCTGGCATTGCAGGACGCTTGTATGTTGACTTAACAACTGCACCCGATCCTGAATCAGTGGTGTATGTGACATATTTACCGCCGATTGGAGCAAGATCACCAGTTGGTGCGTACTTTCCAACCCAGTATCCGGTTAGACCAACATGACTTGTCTTTGAGTAGCCAACTGGAACCAAAGCAGAGCTTGCAAATGTTGCACCCTTGCTATCGATTGCTGCCATCAATGACTTACGTGTTGGGTTTTGACCAGCAGCCTTAAGAGCTTGCGCGGTCATAAATGCTGTGTTCATTCCAAGCAGAACGTTTAGGTCAAATGCTGATCCTGGAACAGCCTTTGCATAGATATCTGAGAAGAACTTTACGTATTCATCCGTCATATCTGTTGTTGCTGGAACTGGTGAGAATCCAATTGCGTTATATAGAACGCCTGCTGGAACACCAGTTAATTTAATTGTTGTTGCATCTCCACCAACTGAACCAAGCATCCACTGTGGTGCGTACTTCAACTGCGCTGCAACGCCAAGCATTGCAGAAGTTGCACTTGAAACACCAAAGAGAATTACAACGTCAGCTTCAGCGGCCTTAAACTTTGTGATCCAACCTGCAGCTGCTGCTGCATTTTGTGAACCTGATGCGTATGGAACTGTGACTGCAAACTTTGTTCCTGCAGTCTTAAATCCTGCAAGTGCATCTGTTCCGAAGTCATCATCCTGGTATAGAAGACCAATCTTCTTACCGGCAAAATTTTCCTTGATGTACTCACCCATGATTTTTGCTTCCATGATGTATGAAGGCAAAACTGTGTAAGTAGTTGGGTACTTCTTTGAATCTGCAAATCCACTAAATCCTGTGTTAACAAACAACACTGGAACACCGCGACGGGCAGGGTTAACAGATGAGGCAACTGCCTTAACGTTGGCTGTTCCTAGTGGTGCAAGAAGTGCCATGACCTTATCTTTGAGAATAAGTTCATTGGTCTTTGCAACCGCCTCAGTTGGGACATAACGATCATCCTTAACAACGAGGGTTACCTTGCGACCATTGATTCCACCATTTGCATTGAGGTAATCAAAGTATGCCTTTGCTGCACCTGGAATCTTGTTGTAACCAAGTGATGCTGTACCTGTCATTGGCACTGTCATACCCAATTTAATTTGAGTAGAGCTCACGCCAACTTCTGCCGCTTGTGCCGGAAGAGCTGTTGCAGCTAATCCAACGACGGCCAGTACCGCTGAAGCTGTAATCAGCTTGCGACGGTTCATTGCTTTCATGTTTTTCCTTCCATCGAGGGTGTATTACGAGAGTTACTGCTTTTGGTGCTTTTTCTTCTTCGAACCTTTGTGCGCTGCTTCATGCTTTGCTGTGCGAGCGCGATGTTGCTCAACAGGACCGTTTGGAACAAACAGAACTGTCAGAATCAACAACCCACTAACAATCAAACCTGGCAGATTTGTTGTAACACTCTCAGAACTGCCAAGGCGGTGCGCGACCACATCGGCGATTTCTGGGATAGCCACCAAAACCACTGCCCCAATAATGACGCCTCCAAGGGTAGTTATGCCAGAGAGAACCGCACCTGTCAGGAGGGAAAATGAGAGGGCAAGCGGGAATGCGCTCGGGGAAACAGTGCCTATGGTCATTGCCAGCAGGGCTCCAGCAAGGCCTGCGATACCGGCACTCATTGTGAAGGCCAATACCTTAGAACGGGCTGTGTTTATTCCAGATAGTTGTGCTGCTACCTCATTGCCACGACCGGCTCTCCAAGCTCGACCATATGCTGAGTTCAAAATGTTTCTAACACTCCACATTGAAATAAGTGCGGCAAGTGCTGCGATCCAGAAGAACCATTTGTATTGCGTGAATTCTTCTCCTAATGCAAGCGGTGGAAATCCAACATCAAAAAGTAAACCTTGTTCGCCACCTAAAACTGTAAATTGATTGGCAAGAGAAGGTAGTCCAACTGCAAGTGCCAAAGTTGTGCCAGCTAAATATGGACCAGATAAACGTGCTGCTGCTGCGCCTAATAGTGCGCCACCTACTGCAGCGGCTAATACTGCGGCAACAAAACACAAAATAATTGGAAGATTAAACTCAATTCGAAGTACTGCTGCTGCATATGCACCAACAGCCATCAATGCACCGTGACCTAATGAAACCTGCCCCGAGTACCCAGTGAGCAAAATTATTGAAGAGATCGCAATTACATACACTGCAATTGTTGCTCCTTGATAAACACGAAGTTCATCCACCATCCCGCTGAGGAAGTACAAAACAACTCCACCAAGAATGAAGAGTGGAAGATGAGTGCTCTCTTTTTTGCTCTTATGCACGTCGTCCCGCCTTTACTCCGATGATTCCTTGTGGGCGTATGAAGAGAACAAGGAGCAAAATGACAAATGGCGCAATAAAGAAGAGTCCTCCACTTATATACATCAGTACAAATGAGATTGCGATTCCCAAGAAGAGCCCACCGAGGACAGCACCAAGCAGACTATCTAAACCACCAATAACTGCTGCGATAAATCCTGAAACAAGAAGCAGTGAGAATTCAATTGAATCTGGTGAAAAGTTTCCGTTGCCATTTACCGTTTGGAATAATCCAGCAACCGCACCTGCTGCACCTGCTAAAGCCCAGCCCAGGGTGCGAACTGCATCAACTCTTACTCCGGAAAGACGTGCAATTTCAGGTGCGTGTGCAGATGCTCGCAGTGCTAAACCGAGGTTTGTCTTCTGGAAGAGAATTGAAAGAAGTATGAGCAGAACTACGACGACTGCAAGTATCAAAAGCTTTAGTGGAGAGAAAACTAATGTCGAGCCATTTATTGTAAATCCATTGTTCGATATTGGGGCAACAATGCGTAGATCCTGTCCGCCCCAAATCATGCTAATCACAGAACGAATAACTCCAAGCAATCCAAGGGTTGCGATAATTGGTGCAACACCTGCGATTGGTCCGGACGATGCATGCTTAACTAATAGTCGCATCAGAATCAATTCAACGAGCGCTGCAAATAGTGCTCCACCAATCATCGCAACAGGCAAAGCGACCCAAAATGAACCAATTCTAGAAACCGCTTCATACCCAAAATAAGTTGATAAAAGCGCCATACCAGCCTGAGCAAAGTTAACGACTCTCGTACTTCGCCATACCAAAACAAAGGCAATCGCCATTAGCGCATAGATTGCTCCCGCAGTGATACCGATTAATAGTGTATTAAGTAGTTGCATGATTAATACCCCAAGTATGCAGCGCGCACTGCAGGGTCTTGAATCAACGATTGTGCGTGATCAACGGCAACAACTTTTCCTAAATTCAACACAATCCCAAGGTCTGCAATTTTTAACGCACCCATGGCGTTTTGCTCAACAAGTAAAACAGTTAATCTCATTTGAGTTGTTAAATCTCTAATTGTTTGAAAGATCTGCTCAACAACAAGTGGAGCCAAACCTAGAGATGGTTCATCCAGTAAAAGCAGCTTTGGCTTTGACATTATCGCTCTGCCAATTGCTAGCATCTGGCGTTCTCCGCCCGACAAGGTGTCAGATCGTTGAGTAATGCGCTCTCCTAAACGAGGAAAGATATTAACTACTTGATCAAGTGATTCCTTCATCTCTTTGCCATCTTTGCGCCAGATAGCTCCGAGCTCAAGATTTTCTCTGACAGTTAACTCAGGAATAACTGATTTACCTTCTGACACATGCGAAATTCCCATACGAACTAACTTTTCGGGCTTTACACCAGTAATTGTCTCGCCCATCCAATTAACAACTCCACTTGTGGGTTTGTTCAGACCAGATAATGCGCGTAGCAAAGTTGTTTTTCCTGCACCATTCGATCCAATGATCGCGGCTAATTTGCCGGTTGGAACAGCTAATGAAACTTGGTTGACTGCGCAGATCGCACCATGGTGGACCGTTAAATTTGAGACGTTAAGCGACATGGTTGCTACCTGTGCCTAAATACGCTGCCATTACCGCTGGATCACGACGCACAGTTTCTGCATCACCGCTGGCAATTACTTCACCAAAGTTAAGCACATATAGCTTGCTACACACCGACATAACAACATCCATATGGTGCTCAACAAGCAACACCGACATATCAACGCTTAAATTCTTAATCAGTTGGTTCATCCACTCAATATCTTGAGATCCCAAACCACCTGCAGGTTCATCGAGCATCAAGATTGTTGGTTCACTAACAAGTGCGCGGGCAATTGCAACGCGCTTTGTATCTGGATATGACAAGGTGTCTGCGCGACGATGAGCAATGCCACCTGCATACACGCGCTCTAGCGCAACGCGTGCCTTATCTCGCATCTGGTTTTCATCTTTTCTATTTCTTCCAAGAGCCGCAGAAATCAAACCTGTCTGAGACAAATGCTGAGCACCAACCATGACATTTTCTAAAACTGTTAAATCTCCAAACAAACCAACGCCCTGCAATGTACGGGCAATTCCTAGATCAACTAGCTCATGAGGTTTTGGAAAGTCGCTCTTCTTTCCGTTCAGGTGAAACTCGCCAGAATCTGGCGTGACTAATCCACACAGGGCATTGAACAAAGTTGTCTTACCCGCACCATTTGGCCCAATTAATCCAACAACCTCATTCTTGGCAATCTCTAAATAGACATCATTGAGAGCCCGAAGACCGCCAAAAGAGACATTGACTCTCTCGACGTGCAGCGCTGCATTATTAGTAGACATGAGGTGCGTAGATTCTAGGGACTCTAGGCCCAATTCGTGTAACTATTTCATAATTAATTGATAACGATGCGTTACCCCAATCATCTGCGGTGTACTCGCCATGCGAGCCATCACCGAAAACAATCACCCAATCCCCAGAATCTGCTGTTGAATCCGCTCCTAAATCAACAACAAATTGATCCATAGAAACCCGACCAATAATCGGTGCTTTCTTGCCGTTGATAAACACTCCTGCATCTTTTGCGATGCGCGGGATGCCATCGGCATAACCCATTGCAACAACACCTAGTTTTGTTTCAGCGGTTGTATGTGCCGTAGCACCGTAACCCACTGGTGAGTTAGCTGGAACTGTTTTAACTAAGTGCAGCTTTGCACGCAGTTGCATCACTGGTTTTAACCCAAGTAATTCTGACGCACCTAGCTTGTCTACATCAGGACTTAAACCATAGATTGCGATACCAGCTCTGACCATGTCAAAACGTGAATCTTTATCTTTAAGAATTGCTGCTGAGTTCGATAGGTGGCGAACAATGCTTGTGTATCCAAATGATTCCAAGGTAGCAACCATCTCTTCAAATCGAGCCCGCTGATTGTCATTTTGTTCTTGCTCAGGTTCATCTGCTCGTGCAAAGTGTGAAAAAATCCCTACGATATCGATATTGGAAACATGGTGTGCATCAAGTTTCCCCCATTCGTTTAAAAATCCCCCACGCCCCATCCCGGTATCTACCTCTAAATGAACCCGAGGGCGATTTATAGATTTCACGGCACCAATTTGTTCAAGTGCCACAATTGACGATGCAGCTAACTCAATTTCGTTATCGACGGCCAACTTGAAATCAGATCCAGGCGGCACTAACCAAGCAAGAATCGGTGCTGTAATCCCAGCTTCACGCAAAGTTATCGCTTCTTCCAGGAGAGCCACTCCTAGTGCTGTTGCACCGGCTTCAACTGCAGCACGTGCAACAGGAACTAAGCCATGACCGTAAGCATCTGCCTTAACCACAGCCATAACCGGGGTGCCTGAATGGTTCTTTAGGTGCTTAATGTTTATTGAAATTCGCTCTAGATCAATACGTGCTTCTGCGCGGTTCATGTGCGCTCCACAATCACCATGGCAGATGCGATTCCTGCATCATGAGAAAGAGATAGGTGCACATCGGCGCCATCTATAAGATCAGCAATCTCACCTCTAAATAAAAAGACTGGCTTGCCACTTTCTAAATTAACAACCTCTGCTTCTTGCCATGACAATCCTTTGCCAGCATTGAGGGCTTTTGCAAGAGCTTCTTTAGCCGCAAATCTGGCAGCAAGGGAAGCAATTGGCTTACTTCTTTCGCCTTCAGTAAATAGCTTTTCTATAAGTCCTGGTGTGCGCTCAAGGGATGCCTTAAAGCGATCGATGTCTACGACATCAATTCCGATCCCATCAATCATTATCGAAGTCTAGTGCAACTGGCTTTTGGAGGGAACATACCTGTCTATCGCAATGATGGTCACCAACAAAGCGCTTCCAACAAAGAGGCCACCCAATAAATCACTAAACCAATGTGTGTGGCGGATCAATGAAACCACGCACACCGTAAGGCTAATTAACACAACACCGGCACTTGCAAGTCTTCCTTGGTATCTATCGACCTTTGCATATCTATAGATCAAATACGCCAATATTCCCCATGACAATACAGCGTTAGATGCATGTCCGCTCGGATAAGACATACCGCCAGCATGTAACAAATCAAATCCATCACGAGGCTTAGTTCTTCCCAACAAGAGCTTGACCGATCCCACTACTAAGTTAAGCGATAACAGGGAAAGAAAAGCTAAATTAAGTGGGCGCCACGTTTTAAACTTATAGGCGATAAAGGCAGCTGCAAGAAGTAAAACAGTTGCTGTTAGCCCGCGGAGCCCCAAATCATCTAAGCGACGCAAAATAAAACCAGCTAGACCTTCAAATTGTGGCTTTGGTTGACTATTAATTTCCTTGTCATAAGCAACCAATGGTCCATAACTATAAACTTGTTGAGTAACAAATAAGAACCCAGCAAATAACAAGATTGCCCAACGAAGTGCACGATCCATTTGCCTACGGCGATTTTGTGCCAATTCAATCATTATTCAACCGTTACAGATTTAGCCAGATTTCGAGGTTGATCAACATCATTTCCACGAACTACCGCCATTTCATATGCAAACACCTGTAAGGGAACAGTTGCTAAAACTGGCTGGAACAGCGCAGGTGCGACCGGAATACGAATCACATGTTCTGCTCCTTCAACATGTGCACCTTCTTCAGCAATTACGATCACTCGAGCACCGCGGGCTTTAACCTCTTGAATATTACTCAACATTTTTTCATCTAAAGCATGTTCATGTCCTGCAGGCAAAATGGCAATCACAGGGGTTCCTTTATCAATCAAAGCAATCGGTCCGTGCTTGAGCTCTCCCCCAGCAAAACCTTCGGCATGAATGTATGCAAGCTCTTTGAGTTTCAACGCACCTTCAAGTGCAACTGGATAACCGATGTTTCTACCTAAAAACAAAACAGTGTTGTTCTCTGCAAATGTTCTTGTTAGCGCACGAAGTGGCTCAACTGTCTCAAGGATTTGTTCAATCTTTCCTGGCAACTCAAGAAGTTCTTTGTAGAGATCTCGTACTTCAGTGTCTTTGAGTGATCCATTGACCTGTCCTAGGTGGAGCCCGATCAAGTACACAGCAATAATCTGAGTTAGCAATGCCTTAGTTGAAGCAACAGCGATTTCAGGACCAGCGTGCGTATACAACACAGCATCTGACTCACGAGGAATCGTTGAACTATTGGTATTGCAGATCGCCAAAACTCGACCGCCGGCAGCCTTTGCATGGCGAACAGCCATCAAGGTGTCCATCGTTTCACCTGATTGTGAAATCGCAATAATCAAAGTGCTGGGATCAATAATTGGATCGCGATATCTAAACTCGCTTGCAATCTCAACCTCAACTGGAATCTTTGCCCACTTTTCAATTGCATACTTGGCAACCATGCCTGCGTGATAGGCAGTTCCGCATGCAATAACAGTGATCTTCTTCAATGATCTGATCTCATCTACGCTCATATGTAATTCATCGAGCAGAATCTGATTGTTATCACTTAAGCGACCAATCAAAGTATCGGCAACAGCCTTTGGCTGCTCAAAGATCTCTTTAAGCATGAAGTGTGCAAATCCACCCTTTTGCGCAGCACTTGCATCCCAAGAAATCTCATACTCTTTTGCTTTTACAGCTTTGCCATCAAGGTCAGTTATTTCAACAGAAGTTGGCGTCATTGTGACAATCTCATCTTGACCTAATTCAATTGCATGCTTGGTGTATTCGATAAAGGCAGCAACATCTGAGGCCATGAAGTTTTCACCCTTGCCAACTCCAACAACCAAAGGAGAGTTACGGCGCACACCAACCACCACATCTGGCTGATCTGCATGGATTGCTAGCAATGTGAAAGAACCACGAAGTGCTTTGACAGCATCTCGCATTGCAGCGGTTAAATCACCTTTATGTTCTTTGCGAAGATCACTGAGCAAGTGGGCAACAGATTCTGTATCAGTCTCTGATGAAAACTTATGACCCTTGGCTTCTAGTTGGGCGCGAAGCTCGGTGTAGTTTTCGATAATTCCATTATGAATAACAGCAAGCTTTTCATCGTTGTCAACGTGTGGATGAGCATTGGTATCTGTTGGTCCACCATGCGTTGCCCAACGTGTATGGCCGATGCCGGAATGAACATTTGGTAGAGATGCATCTAATGCATTTTCTAGATTTGAAAGCTTGCCAGCCTTCTTTTCGATAAAGAGTTTGCCAGGTGTACCAAGTGCGATTCCTGCTGAGTCGTATCCGCGGTATTCAAGACGGCGTAGACCTTCAATGAGGGGAATTGATGCAGATTGTGGTCCTGTGTAACCCACAATTCCGCACATGTTTTTTACCCCTAGCTCTTTGTTTAGGCAAGCTCGCTTTTAACTACATCTGCAAGCTGCTGTGCAACTTCTTGCGCAAGGCTATCACTGGCGGCTTCAACCATGACTCTAACGAGGGCCTCAGTGCCAGATGCTCGCAATAAAACTCGACCAGAATCACCCAAGCGCTCTTCAGCTGCCTTAACCGCTTCAGCGATAACGCCAGACTGAGGCAACATATCTTTAGCAACATCTTTGACATTGATTAATACTTGAGGAAAGCGCACCATCGTTGCCGCTAATTCTTGCAGTGTTTTACCAGTGCGAATAACTTCTTGTAACAACTGCAAAGCCGTAAGAATTCCATCACCTGTGTTTGCAAGATCCCGCATGATCACATGGCCTGATTGCTCGCCACCTAATGTGTAATCATTTGCAATCATGTTCTCTAAAACATAGCGATCGCCAACTGGAGTTGTAACAACCGTGATGCCAGCATCCTTCATCGCATGCATAAATCCAAGATTGCTCATCACGGTGCCAACAACTGTGTCACTCTTTAGAACACCACGTGCTTTAAAGCCTCGGGCCAAAATTGTAAGAATGTGGTCGCCATCAATTTCATTTCCGGCTGCATCAATTGCTAAGCAACGATCTGCATCCCCATCATGTGCGATACCAACATCAGCACCTTCTTTAAGAACTGCAGCACGCAAGTGATGTAGATGCGTTGATCCGCAATCATCGTTGATGTTCCAACCATCTGGCTGGTTAAAGATTGCAACTACTTCAGCACCTGCTCTGCGATATGCCTCAGGGGCCACAAAAGATGAAGCACCGTTTGCACAATCAACCACAATCTTTAATCCCTTTAAAGGGGTTTGAACAGATGCAAGTAGATGCTCTAAGTAGCGCTCAGTTGCAGTGTCATCATTGATTGCACGACCAACATTTCGACCTGTTGGTCGCTCCCAATCTTCACCCATGCGGGCTTCGATACGAGCTTCAATTGCATCATCTAACTTGCCGCCACCGCGAGCAAATAACTTAATTCCGTTATCTGGCATTGGATTGTGGGAGGCAGAGATCATGACGCCAAGATCTGCCTTTGATTCAGCAACAAGATATGCAATTGCAGGTGTTGGTAATACGCCAACTCGATACACATTGATTCCAGCACTCGTTAAACCAGCAACTACTGCTGCTTCCAGGAACTCTCCTGAGGCGCGTGAATCTTGCCCAACAATTGCAGTAGGCCGATGATCCTTATTTGATGAGCTTTCTACCAATATGTGCGCAGCGGCAACAGAAACATCAAGTGCTAGTTCTGCGGTGAGATCACGATTGGCTAAGCCACGGATTCCATCGGTGCCAAAAAGCGCCAATTGAACTCCTTTGGTAAAAGTGAATTAACGCTTTGAGTATTGAGAACGCTTACGTGCCTTCTTAAGGCCGTACTTCTTGCGCTCAATAACACGTGCATCACGTGAAAGGAATCCAGCTTTCTTAAGTGCTGGACGGTTTGCTTCTTCATCAATTTGATTGAGTGAACGTGCAACACCTAAACGAAGTGCGCCAGCTTGACCTGAAACTCCACCACCGTTGATGCGTGCGAAAACGTCGTACTGGTTTTCAGCACCAACCGTGCGGAATGGCTCAGAAACTAACTGCTGGTGAACCTTGTTTGGGAAATAATTTTCTAGTGTCTTACCGTTAACAACCCAGCGACCTGTTCCTGGAACAAGGCGAACGCGTGCAACAGCTTCCTTACGACGACCTGTGCCACCACCTGGTGCCTTGATCGCTGGACGGTTAGTTGCTGCTGCTGGTGTTGATGAAGAGTATGAAGTAGGAGCTTCTTCGTTGTCGATTAATTGTAGGTTCTCTGACATTTACTGTTCCTTTACTTCACGATTTGTGAAACTTGATTGAATACATATGGCTTTGGTGCTTGTGCAGCATGTGGGTGTTCTGGACCTGCATACACCTTTAGCTTTGACGCGATCTGACGACCGAGTGAATTCTTTGGAAGCATTCCCTTGATTGCCTTTTCAACTGCGCGTGTTGGGTGCTTTTCAATAAGCTCGCCGTACACAGTAGAAGTTAAACCGCCTGGGAAACCTGAGTGATGGTGAGACCACTTCTGTGTTGCCTTGTTACCTGACAATGCAATCTTTTCTGCATTGATAACAACAACGAAGTCGCCCATGTCCATGTGTGGAGCAAATGTTGGCTTGTGCTTTCCACGAAGTAGAACGGCAGCATGTGTTGCAAGACGGCCCAAGACCACATCTTGTGCATCGATGATGTGCCAGTTACGGACCGCATCACCAGCTTTTGGACTGTATGTACGCACGCTCTTGCCTACCTTCTTGTAGAGATTAATGACGGCGCCTTTGTCAGGCGCAGAGGAGTAAGGGTACCCGCGTCAGGCTCAGGGGTCAAAATGGCGCTTATACGCACCTATTCATCTCCTTGGGCTTCACGACGCGCCACCGTTTTTGCAGCCCGCTCTAGAAGCTCTGAATCCGACGGGTAATCCACCTGTCGAAGGGTCAAACCACATGCCGGAAAGACCAAACTGTCAGAGATTCTTACCTTATTGGCCAAGGTCTCTGCGATCCATTCCGGACCAAATCGTCCATCTGCAACACAGACAACAGCGCCCACTAAATTGCGAACCATTGAATAACAAAAAGCATCTGCCACAACATCACCGATTAAGTAACCTTCAGAATCTCTGACCCATTCAAACTTTTGCAGCTGGCGAATAGTTGTCGCACCTTCGCGAAACTTGCAGTAGGCCGCAAAATCATGATCGCCCAGTAAAAGCGCGCTCGCCTGATTCATGGCCTCAATATCTAATGGGCGATACCACGATGCAACATCAAAGCGGTGTAGCGGAGAAATGACTTGATTAGCATCCAAGATTTTGTAGGTGTAATGACGACGCAGCGCTGAAAAACGGGCATGAAAGGCAACAGGTGCCACAGAGATATTCATAATGCGAACATCGGTATCTAAGATGCGATTTAGTTTGTATCCGAGCTCTTCTAGATTAATGCCCTCCGGAACATCAACATGAATAACTTGGCCAATGGCATGGACACCAGCATCTGTGCGGCCAGCGACGATCGAATCAATCTTTGATTGCGTAACTGTGCCGATGGCTTTTTCAACTTCTTCTTGAACAGTTCTGCGATCTGGTTGCTTTCCCCAGCCAAAAAAGTTTGTTCCGTCATATGCAAGATCTACCCGCAAACGAAGAAACCCACTCTCAGGGTAGAGAGTGGGTTCCGTCATGAGAATAATTTCTAAGAAATAAAGACTTAGTTAGCTTTCTCTGTTACTAATTCAATTACTGCCATAGGTGCGTTGTCACCCTTGCGAGGACCGACCTTAGTAATACGTGTGTAGCCACCTTCGCGTGTTGCAAAGCTTGGACCGATTTCAGTGAACAGAGTGTGTACAACACTCTTGTTCTGAATCTGTGCCATGACCTGACGACGTGCAGCTAGATCACCCTTCTTAGCGAATGTAATCAACTTTTCCGCTAATGGACGCAGGCGCTTAGCCTTAGCCTCGGTTGTTGTGATCTTGCCGTGCTCGAACAACTGCTCTGCAAGTGTGCGTAGGAGTAGTCGCTCATGTGATGGGCCTGAACCCAGACGAGGACCTTTACTTGGTGTTGGCATTTCTTATCTCCTAAGCCTGCTCTGCATCGACGAAATCATCGTCGACTGATGCGTTGTAGTTCTGATGTTGGGTTGGATCGAAACCAACTGGGCTGTCCTTAAGAGACATTCCCATTGAGACAAGCTTTGCCTTGACCTCATCAATTGATTTTGAACCAAAGTTACGGATATCTAGCAAGTCAGCCTCTGAACGGTTAACTAGCTCTCCAACTGTGTGAATGCCTTCGCGCTTCAAGCAGTTGTATGAACGAACTGTTAGATCTAGATCTTCGATTGGAAGAGCAAGATCTGCAGCGAGTGCAGCATCCATAACAGATGGCCCCATCTCGATGCCTTCAGCATCAAGATTTAGTTCGCGTGCAAGTCCGAATAGCTCAACTAATGTGCGACCAGCTGATGCAACTGCATCGCGTGGCTTCATTGATGGCTTTGTTTCTACATCTACAACAAGGCGATCGAAGTCTGTGCGCTGTTCAACGCGAGTTGCTTCTACCTTGTATGTAACCTTCAAAACTGGTGAATAGATTGAGTCAACAGGAATGCGACCGATCTCTGCGCCAGCCTGCTTGTTTTGTACAGCAGTTACGTAACCACGGCCACGCTCAACTGTAAGTTCAATCTCAAGATTGCCCTTGCCGTTAAGTGTTGCAATGTGAAGCTCAGGGTTGTGAACTTCTACGCCTGCTGGAACTGCAATATCTGCACCAGTAACAACACCGGCACCTGACTTGCGGATATAAACAACAGCTGGTTCATCGTTATCTGATGAAAGCACCAAGTTCTTGATGTTCAAAACGATATCGGTGAGATCTTCCTTGACGCCTTCAAGAGTGGTGAACTCGTGAAGTGCACCTGCAACGCGAATGCTTGTAACTGCTGCACCTGGAATAGATGAAAGCAATGTACGACGCATGCTGTTGCCAAGTGTGTAACCAAAGCCTGGTTCTAGTGGCTCAATGATGAACCGTGAACGGTGCTCAGAAACTACTTCTTCGCTGAGAGTTGGACGTTGTGCAATTAGCACTGCTGCTCCTCTTCATTCGGGGAAATCCACTATTTGATTTCCGCTCTTTCCCCTGATCTTTCAATCAGGGGCCTTACTAAGTACTGCCCGCATGTTGCGTGCTTGCGCACACAACTTTCAAAAATTACTTGGAATACAGTTCAACGATGAGCTGCTCTTGAACCTGTGTGTCGATGACTGCACGAGCAGGAACTGAGTGAATGATGATGCGCATCTGCGAACCAACAATCTCCATCCATGCTGGTACTGCCTTCTCGCCAAGCTCTGCGCTAGCAACGATGAATGGTGTGAGATCCAAAGACTTTGGAAGAACATCAATGATGTCCATCGCAGAGACACGGAATGAAGGAATGTTTACCTTCTTACCATTTACCAAGAAGTGACCGTGACGAACTAGTTGACGTGCCATGTCGCGGCTCTTTGCAAAGCCTGCACGGAACACAACGTTGTCCAAACGTGTTTCAAGAATGACAAGAAGGTTTTCACCAGTCTTGCCCTGCTTGCGGTTAGCTTCTTCGTAGTAACCACGGAACTGCTTTTCTAGAACACCATAAATACGTGCGCACTTTTGCTTTTCGCGCATCTGCAATAGGTATTCAGATTCCTTTGAACGACCGCGACCATGCTGGCCAGGTGGATAAGGACGTGATTCGATAGGACACTTTGGTCCATCGCACTTTGTGCCCTTAAGGAAGAGCTTTACTTTTTCGCGACGGCAACGCTTGCAGTCTGCTCCGGTATAACGAGCCATTTATTCTCTTCCTTCCTTAAACTCGACGTGGTTTCGGTGGGCGGCAGCCATTGTGTGGAGCTGGAGTTACATCAGAGATGGCTCCAACTTCTAGGCCTGCTGCTTGCAATGAACGGATTGCAGTTTCGCGACCAGAACCTGGTCCCTTAACAAATACATCAACCTTTTTTAGGCCGTGCTCCTGTGCGCGACGAGCTGCCGCTTCTGCTGCTAGCTGCGCGGCGAATGGAGTTGACTTACGTGAGCCCTTGTAACCAACCTGGCCAGATGATGACCATGAGATTACAGCGCCGGTTGGATCGGTAATAGAAATGATTGTGTTGTTGAAAGTGCTCTTAATGAACGCCTTACCAACAGCAATATTCTTCTTTTCCTTCTTACGGATCTTAACTTTGCCCTTAGCTGGAGCGGCAGTCTTTGATTTAGGAGCGGCCATTACTTAGTCACCTTCTTCTTACCTGCAATTGCCTTACGAGGTCCCTTACGTGTACGCGCATTTGTATGTGTGCGCTGACCACGAACAGGTAGTCCCTTGCGGTGACGAATACCTTGGTAGCTCTGGATTTCAACCTTGCGACGAATGTCGCCAGAAATTTCACGACGAAGGTCACCTTCGATTTTGAAGTTTGCTTCGATGTATTCGCGAAGCTTTGCAAGATCTGATTCTTGCAAGTCCTTAACGCGGATGTCTGGACTAATGCCAGTTGCTGCTAGTGTTTTTTGAGAACGGGTAAGACCCATTCCAAAAATGTAAGTGAGTGCGATTTCCAAACGCTTTTCGCGTGGAAGATCGACACCGACGAGACGTGCCATGTATCTACCTATCTATATCTGGAGGTCCTCCGCAATACTGTTCTCTGGCCTACCAGTCCAAAGGTCTTCACTCGCGTGAAGTCGTATTACGAGTTTGTTAGTGCTTATTTATCCTTGACGTTGCTTGTGACGCAGGTTTTCGCAAATGACCATGACGCGACCCTTGCGGCGAATGACTTTGCACTTATCGCAAATCTTCTTAACGCTTGGATTAACCTTCATGTTTATTGCTCCCCTTGTTACTTATAACGATAAATAATTCGACCCTTTGTTAGGTCGTACGGACTCATTTCCACGATCACACGATCGGCAGGAAGAATGCGAATGTAGTTCTTTCGCATCTTGCCGCTTATGTGAGCAAGGACTTTATGTCCGTTAGTTAGCTCCACGCGAAACATTGCGTTAGGTAAAGCCTCAGCTACGGTGCCTTCCATTTCGATGGCGCCATCTTTACTAGCCAAGCTGTACCTACATTTCTGTTTTAAGCGTGAAACAAGCGAACTCCTAGTTTAGGGCGCAGGCCCAAATAAGGGAAATCGGCCTTTTAAACTACATCGTTGTAATTCAGGCCACAGATCATTTGCGTTTTACGCTGAAAATCGAAGTTGCGAGCAGGACCGCAAGGCCAATAAAGACCGCCCCTGCCCCAGATGCTGCAGCCAATAAACCTGCCAGCGCCGGCACCAAGAATTGCCCAAACCGATTACCCATCAAGCGGGCTGAAACAGCCAAAGCACGCTCAGAACTTTCAGTCTTTTGGGAAACAAGAGACATTGTTAAAGGTTGTCCAACTCCTAAGGAAAATCCTGCAATAAAGACGATCGCTCCCAAGGTGATTGGTGTGTGGGCAAATGCCATCGCAACACAGCAAAGTGTGGAAATTATCGTGCTCCACCACAGTAATTGGAATGTACTAAATCGATTGCTCAGGCGTCCTAAGAACAATCGCGACATCATCGTTGTGCCTGCACGTATAGCCAAGATGGCACCAATTGCATATGGTGAAAAGTTATTTTCAGTACCAAATAAAGGTAAGAAAACAACCAGCACATCTGCAACGGATGAAATTGCTAGTGAGATATAGATTGCGGCCATAATCCCTGGACGCTTCACAAGATTTACCGCAGCCCTAAATGTGCCTTCAGAGTTTTCTTTTCCTTCCACAGTTGGCTTTTCATTGCGCCATCTGATCACCGGAACAAGAGCAATAATCGTTAGAACAACACCGAGTAAGAAGGCATTTGATGTTGACTTAGGCAATGTTCCGTTTGAACCGGCAACAATGGATGCAATGATTGGTCCAAGCATATGTCCGACAGATGCGCTAAAGGTATAGAAACCAAAGTACCGGTCATAACTCTGACGCGGTGCACGCAGTGCAACCATAGATTGCCCACCAACCATGCACGCTAAGTGAGCTAGTCCCGCTGCTGCAGTTGCAATAGCTAAAGTAACCAGCGAATTAGAAAATATAAGGGCTGCTGATGTAAACATCATCGCCACAGTTCCATAAATTACAAACTTTGCTTCACCTAGCTTGCCAACCCATGAACCAAATTGAAGTGCCAGGATTACCGGAAATAGTGCATACAGCGCAGCAATCAAACCAACTTGAGCCGCGTTGGCATCTAATTCGATTGCGCGATAAGTAATCATTGGGCGAAGAACGTAAATCGTTGCTTGCGTCAGGGTGGATGAAAGCAGAAGTGGCTTAGCCCAAGGAAGAATCTTTTCTGCTGACATTTACTTCTTTACGGCAAACTGCTTCTTAAAGTTCCAAACAAGTGGACCAATGATTACCAACAACAAGATGCCGTAAATGACCTTAGGAAACACTCCAGCAATCAAAATATGCCAGTCCCCTTGGCTAATTTGCAACGCTCTCTTGAAATACAGCTCTGATAGCGGCCCAAGGATTGCACCGATAATCAAAGGTGTAATTGGCACTCCAAATCTACGGAACAAGAAACCAATAACTCCAATAACAAGTGCTACCTGCAAATCAAAAGTTGAGTTGTTCAGTGCATAGGCACCAAGGAGTGCAAAGGTCGTAATTCCTGCATATAAATAATGTGATGGAATTTTAAGAAGCATTACCCAGAAACGAATAAGTGGAAGATTGAGCACCAGTAACAAGAAGTTTCCGACAAAGAGTGATGCGATCAATCCCCAGACAATTTCAGGGTTTGTCTGGAAAAGCATTGGTCCTGGCTGGATATTAAATGATTGAAAGGCAACAAGTACTACCGCTGCTGTTGCAGATGTTGGTAAACCGAGTGCAAGCATAGGAACAAGCACACCTGCAGCGTTTGCATTATTTGCTGCTTCTGGTCCAGCAACGCCTTCAATAGCACCCTTACCAAACTCATCCTTATTCTTCGACAACGCTTTTTCAACACCATATGACAAGAAGGTTGGAACTTCTGACCCACCTGCAGGAATTACACCTAGTGGAAAACCAATTGCAGTTCCACGAAGCCATGGTTTCCATGAGCGTTTGAAATCCTCACGAGTCATCCATGCTTTTCCATTAATCTGTAAGACAGAGGCTTTGATCATTGTGTGGCGACTTGCTAGATATAAAGTTTCACCGAGAGCAAAAATGGCAACAATGACAGTTACCGTTTCAATGCCATCAATGGCATTGAGATTGCCGAATGTAAGTCGCAGTGCACCTGATTGAAGATCTGCTCCAATTAATCCAATAACTAGACCCATTGAAAGAGCGACTAAGCCTCGAAGACGTGATGTGCCGAGTAAGGTGCCTACTGTGGCAAAAGCTAGAATGATGAGTGCTAAATAGCCTGCAGGCTGAATAGTGAGTGCAAATTCAGCTAATACCGGAGCACCAAATGCAAGCAGTAATGTGGCAATAGTGCCAGCCACAAATGAGCCAATTGCAGCTGTTGCAAGGGCAGCACCTGCTCGGCCAGCCTTTGCCATCTTGTTGCCTTCTAAGGCGGTGATAACAGAACCACTTTCCCCGGGAGTATTGAGCAAAATAGAGGTGGTAGATCCTCCATACATCGCGCCGTAAAAAATAGCGGCAAACATGATCAACGCTGATGTTGGATTAACAGTTAAAGTAATTGGTAGCAACAAACCAATGGCAAGTGCTGGCCCGATGCCCGGTAAAACACCAACGAGGGTTCCAAGGAAAGTTCCTAGAAGGCCAAACATGAGATTTGTTGGCGTAAAGACGGTTTGAAAACCGTCTAATAACATTGCAAAGTTATTACCCATTACTTGAGGATCCCTTCAAAGAATCCTGAAGGCAAATTAATATTTAAACCCTTGCTAAATGAGAAATAAACAATGAGGGCAAAAACTGCGCTAATACAAAAATCTTTAAGAATCTTGCGAGATCCGAAGGCATATGCCACACCCCAGAAACAAACGGTGGCTGCTATTACATAGCCAGCGATCTCAAGCAAAATAACATGTAGTCCAATTGCGGTGGCAACAATGGCCATCGTCTTTAAATTCAGTGGTGTAAACGGATCTCCTGGCTCATCGCCATCTGGTGTTCCATGATTTCCGCGCAAGACACTGACAATTAATCCCAATCCCACCAGTGTTGCAAATGCAGCAACCATGTATGGAAATGTTTGTGGACTAACAATCGAGTTGTCTTGTGGGATATCCATTCCTTTGGTGTCCCACGCAACAAAAATACCCAGCAGGAAGAAGGAGCTGGCAAATACCAGCTCCCCCTTTCCGTGCTGAGTAACTTTGTTAAGAATCAATTAGATTCCTAGACCCTTCATAACGCTGTTAATTTCAGGGATGTGCTTCTCAAGGAATGTCTTGAAAGCTGTTCCTGCAGCGAATTCGTTGTCCCAGTTGTTCTTCTTGAGCTGTGCCTGCCATGAAGGTGAGACATGCATGATGTCAATTACCTTGATCAGGTTGAGGTAATCAGCCTTTGGAAGATCTGCTGGTGCCATGATTCCGCGCCAGTTTCCGTAGACAAGGTCATATCCCTGTGAAACGAAAGTCTTGCCCTTGAATCCTGTAAGTGCCTTTGCAGATGAAACACCAAGCACGCGTAGCTTGCCTGAAGAAACAAATGCATTGAACTCAGATGAACCTGAGATACCAACTTGTGTTGATCCGCTAAGAACAGAGGTAATAACTTCTGGTCCACCAGAGAACACAACGTAGTTCAACTTAGTTGGATCAATCGATGCCTTCTGTGCAAGCAAACCAATAACCTGATGGTCAATTCCACCCTTGCTACCACCAGCGATTGCAACGCTGTTTGGCTTAGCAACTAGGTCATCCATCAATTGCTTCAGTGTGCGGTACTTAGAGTTAGCTGGAACAACGATTGCATCGTATTCACGAAGAACCTTTGCAACTGGAGTTGAAGCTAGGAGATTGAGAGGTGACTTGTTTGAGTAAAGTCCACCGGTCATTGCAATTCCAGTAACCAATACTGATTCTGGCTTTCCCTTAATTTCTTGGAATGCGCCGAGTCCAACTGCTCCACCAGCACCTGGCTTAAATGTTGATGTGTAATTATCAAGCAAGCCTTCAGCTTTTAGTGTGTCGCTGATTGCATTACTTGTCAGTGAGTATCCACCTGGGTTTGCTGGAATAGTCCAGTCCATATTCTTTAGTGGCTTTACATCTTTGTACCACCACTTATTTTGTCCTTTGTAAGAACCAGTTGGTACAACCATGCATGTTAAATCTGAACCATCAACGCCGCGACCCTTAGCAGATTTGCCAACTGACGCTGCGGTGCAGTCATCTCCAACAGTTGCTTTTGCAGCTGGCTTAATTGCAGCCTGTGCTGAAACTGTTGTGCTTGCTAGTAGAGCAACTGCAGTTGCCGCAACAGCCAAGCGAATAAAAGTAGTTTTTCTCATCGATGAGTTCTCCGTAGTTTCTTGCCCTCGAGGGTGAGGGATAGGGAGAAAGTATTAGATTTCTTCGTAATAAGTAAGGACTTGAGGTATCAAAAAGGTAACAAAATTGAGAGAATTACAGGAGCCCAGAGACCTCTACGCCAAGCCTTGATAGCTCTGATTTGCCGCCATCAAATGCTGTTAAAACAAAGGGTTTTCCATCTGGCATCACCGCATAGGTATGTTCAAAGTGTGACCCACGCGACTTATCTGCAGACACAACTGTCCAATCATCTGCCAGCACTTTAGTGCGAGCAGATCCTCGAGTAATCATTGGCTCAATTGCTAAAACAAAACCAGGAACTATCACTGGACCGTTGCCAGGTTTTCCAAAATTTAGAACGTGTGGCTCTTGGTGCATCTCTGTGCCAATTCCGTGACCACCATACTCTTGCAATATTCCGTATGAGCCTTGAGATTTGGTGTACTCCTCGATGGCATGGCCAATATCAGAGAGCTTTGCACCGTTCATGCCAGCTGCAATCCCCCGCCACATCGACTCTTCACACACATCCATCATCTTTTGATCTTCAGGATCGATCTTTCCAACACCAACTGAAAATGCTGCATCTCCATGCCAGCCTTCAACTATTGCGCCGCAATCAACTGAAACAACATCTCCCTCATTGATGACACGATCACCAGGGATTCCGTGAACGATTTCATCATTGATTGAAACGCAGATTGTTGCAGGGAAGCCGTGATATCCCTTGAAGTTAGATGTTGCGCCATGACGCTTAAGAACTGCCTCTGCTACCACATCTAGTGCGCTAGTCATCATGCCTGGCTTAACAACCTCGCGGATTGCTTTGTGTATTTCAGCGACAACTAAACCTGCTTTGCGCATGGTCTTGATTTGTTCTTCAGTTTTGATTTGAATTGCCATGATTGCAAACTTACTGTGCGAGGCGGCTTAAGGCCGAAATTGCATTAGCAGTGATGTCTTCGATGTTTCCGACAGCGCTAATTGAGATCAGAAGGCCTTCATTGCGATAGAAAGTAATGATGGGCGCGGTTTGCTCTGCATAGACTTCAAGGCGACGCTTAATCACATCTTCCTTGTCATCTTCGCGCTTTTCAATCTCAGCGCGTTGCAGCAGGCGTGCAATGATTTCTTCATCTGCAAGGGAAAACTCTAGAACTGCATGCAGAGGTGTCTTTTTATCAGCCAAAATCGCACGAAGAACTTCAGCTTGTGCAACATTTCGTGGGAATCCATCGAGTAAAAAACCATTAGCAACATCATCATGAGTCAGGCGATCTTTGACCATGTCATTTGTAACAGAATCTGGAACAAGTTCTCCGCGATCCATGAAGCCTTTTGCCTGGATCCCTAGTTCAGTTCCAGCCTTCAAATTTGCACGGAAAATATCTCCCGTAGAAATATGTGGAATTGAAAAGTGCGCTGCAAGGAATTGAGCTTGTGTTCCCTTACCGGCACCTGGTGGACCTACCAGGACACAACGCATTTACTTAAGGAAACCTTCGTATGAACGCTGCTGTAGCTGTGACTCAATCTGCTTTGCAGTATCTAGACCAACACCAACAACGATCAAGATCGCTGTTCCACCGAATGGGAAGTTTTGTGTTGCGCCAAAAAGAACAAGTGCACCAATTGGAATTACTGCAACAAGTGCTAGATATAAAGAACCTGGAGCGGTGATGCGTGAGAGCACATACTGAAGGTATTCAGAAGTTGGCTTTCCGGCACGAATACCAGGAACGAATCCGCCGTACTTCTTCATGTTATCTGCAACCTCATCTGGGTTGAAGGTAATTGCAACGTAGAAGTAGGTAAAGAAAACAATGAGTGCGGCATAGGTCAAAACATAAATAATGTTGTCACCATTTACAAAGTTACGGCTAATCCATACTGCCCAACCCGCTGTACTCCCTGTGAAGTTCACAATGAGCGAAGGAATATAGAGCAATGAGGATGCGAAAATCACTGGGATAACACCAGCCTGGTTTACCTTAATTGGAATATAAGTACTTGTTCCACCGTATGCCTGACGTCCCACCATGCGCTTTGCATACTGCACCGGAATACGTCGTTGAGCTTGCTCAACAAAGACCACCGCTGCAACAACTAAGACACCGACAGCCATAACAAAGAGGAATGCGAAGAGACCCTTTTGTAGGCGGATTGACCATAGTTGGCTTGGGAATCCTGCTGCAATAGATGTGAAAATCAAGATTGACATACCGTTACCAACACCGCGATCAGTGATCAATTCGCCGAGCCACATAACTACTGATGTTCCAGCAGTCATTACAACGATCATTGTGATGATGCGCTGCCAAGATGTGTCAGGGATGATTGCAAGAGAACAACCTGAAATCAAACGTCCTGGTGTGCGAGCAACTGCGATCAAACCTGTTGACTGCAAGATTGCTAACCCAATTGTTAAGTAACGTGTGTACTGAGTTAACTTAGCTGTTCCAGATTGACCCTCTTTTTTCAACGCTTCAAAGCGAGGAATAACGACGGTCAAAAGCTGCACAATAATTGAGGCAGTGATGTAAGGCATGATTCCCAAAGCAAAGACAGAGAGCTGAATTAATGCTCCACCGCTAAACAAGTTAATCAAGCCAAACAAGCCACCAGTTTCTGCAGATGCCAAACACTCTTTTACATTTGTATAAGAAACACCTGGTGTTGGAACTACTGAACCAAAACGGAACAAAGCCATGATTGAGAGAGTGAAGAAGATCTTCTTACGAAGCTCCGGTGTCTTAAAGGCCATACCAAATGCTGAAAGCATTGATCTTCTCCTCTTTCCCTATCGAGTGTAAATATTAAAGAACGTTGGTCTTGCCGCCTGCTGCAGTGATCTTGTCTACAGCAGATGATGAGAATGCGTGTGCAGTAACACTCACCTTCACATCAATATCGCCATTTCCAAGCACCTTTACAGGCAAACTGTCGCGAACAGCACCCTTTGCGATCAAATCTGCAACAGTTACATCGCCACCCTTAGGGAAAAGCGCGTTAATTGTTGAAACATTGACAGCCTGGTACTCAATGCGAGCAGGGTTCTTGAAACCACGTAGCTTTGGCAAGCGCATTACGAGAGGTAGCTGACCACCTTCGAAACCTGGACGTACTGTGTTACGAGCACGTGTTCCCTTACCACCGCGACCTGCGGTCTTACCCTTTGATGCTTCACCGCGACCCTTACGAGTTTTAGCTTTCTTAGCACCTGGAGCTGGACGAAGATGATGAAGTTTTAAAGTCATCTTTATTCGACCTCCTCAACCTTGATTAGGTGGCGAACGGCGTACACCATGCCACGAATTTCTGGACGATCTTCTTTAACAACAACATCGTTAATGCGCTTTAGGCCCAATGAACGAAGTGTGTCGCGCTGCTCTGGCTTGTTTCCAACCTTCGAGCGAATCTGAGTTACTTTTAAACGTGGCATTAGGCACCTACCGTGATCTGTGAAGCGCGGATAATTGCTGCAGGTGCAACATCTTCTAATGGACGACCACGTCGCGCAGCAATTTGTGCTGGGCTTTCAAGCATCTTCAATGCAGCAACGGTTGCGTGAACCATGTTGATTGCATTGTTAGATCCAAGTGACTTAGTCAAAACATCTGTGATGCCTGCACACTCGAGTACTGCACGCACTGGACCACCGGCAATAACTCCGGTACCTGGGCTAGCTGGACGTAGTAGAACTACGCCTGCTGCAGTTTCACCTTGTACTGGGTGAGGAACTGTTCCTTGAACACGTGGAACTGTGAAGAATGACTTCTTCGCTTCTTCCACTGCCTTAGCAATCGCTGCTGGAACTTCCTTAGACTTTCCGTAACCAATACCGACCTGACCGTTACCGTCTCCGACAACAACGAGAGCAGTGAATGAGAAACGACGTCCACCCTTTACAACCTTAGATACGCGGTTGATAAACACAACGCGCTCCATGAATGGATTCTTTTCTTTTTCGCGATCATCACGACGTTCGCGACGCTCTGGGCGTCCCTTGCCGCGATCATTGCTAGCAGTTGTTGGTGCTGCAGTTGGATTAGCAGACATTAGAACTCCAATCCGTTCTCTCGTGCACTGTCAGCAACAGCTGCAATACGACCGTGGTACTTATTACCTGCGCGGTCAAAGACAACAGTTGTAACTCCAAGAGCCTTAGCGCGTGATGCAATTAATGCACCAATAGCCTTTGACTTTGCAGTCTTGTCGCCTTTATCAGCACGAAGATCAGTTTCCATTGTGGATGCGAAGGCAAGAGTCTTGCCTTGTGAGTCATCAATAACTTGTACGAACAAGTGACGAGATGAGCGAGAAACAACTAAACGTGGACGCGTTGCAGTTCCAGCGACCTTCTTGCGGACGCGGAATGCACGACGGGCACGGGCGTTTGTTGCCGAACCTTTGCGGACCTTTACACCAATAGCCATTACTTCTTACCTGTCTTTCCTTGCTTACGGCGAACAACTTCACCTGAGAGACGCAAGCCCTTGCCCTTGTATGGATCGGCCTTACGAAGCTTCTTTACCTTTGCAGCAACTTCGCCAACCAACTGCTTATCAATTCCAGTGATATGGAACTTTGTTGGTGACTCAACCTTGAAGGTAATTCCTTCAGGTGCTGGGAATTGGATGTTGTGGCTGTATCCAAGCTGGAACTCTAGGTCCTTGCCCTTTTCAGCTACACGGTAACCAACACCGACGATTTCAATAGTTAATGTGTAACCGTTAGTTACGCCTTCAACCATGTTCGCAACTAGTGTGCGAGATAGACCATGAAGTGAACGTGTTACACGCTCTTCATTGGGACGAGCAACAGTGATAACACCGGCTTCTTGTGAAACTTGAATTGGCTCAGCAACGTTTAGTGAAAGAGTTCCCTTAGGACCCTTAACAGCAACGTGCTGTCCAGCGATTGTGATTTCAACGCCGCTTGGAACGGCGATAGGCATGCGACCAATACGTGACATTATTTGATCACCATACGTAGGCGAGAACTTCTCCGCCTACCCCTTGCTTGTTGGCTTGCTTATCAGTTAGCAAACCAGATGAAGTTGAAATAATCGCAACGCCTAGTCCACCAAGTACTTTTGGAAGAGCTGTTGACTTTGCGTAAACGCGAAGTCCTGGCTTGCTCACGCGACGCAAACCAGCGATTGAACGCTCACGGTTTGCACCAAACTTAAGGTCAAGAACAAGGTTCTTACCTACTCCATTATCTGCATCTTCAACGCGATATCCAGCGATGTAACCTTCTTGCTGAAGGATCACTGCGATACGTGCTTTAACCGATGATGACGGCATTGAAACCGAATCATGGTAAGCAGAGTTCGCGTTGCGCAGACGAGTCAACATGTCTGCGATCGGATCTGTCATTGTCATACGTGGCCTCGTGGCCTTTCTCGAACTGGTTTCTTTGTATAGACCTTGTTCGTTGTAGTTAGTTGGATAGAAGGATTACCAAGATGCCTTGGTGATACCAGGTAGCTCACCACGGTGAGCCATTTCGCGGAAACAAACACGGCATAGACCAAACTTCTGATACACAGAGTGTGGACGACCGCAACGCTGGCAACGTGTGTAGCCGCGAACCTTGAACTTAGGCTTGCGAGCTGCTTTTACCCTGAGCGATGTTTTTGCCATTGCTTATGCCTCCTTGAATGGAAAGCCGAGCGCCTTAAGAAGAGCGCGACCTTCAACATCATTTTTTGCTGTAGTAACAAAAGTGATATCCATACCGCGCGGACGATCAACCTTGTCTTGTTCGATTTCTGGGAAAACTACCTGCTCAGTTAAACCGAATGTGTAGTTTCCATGTCCATCAAACTGCTTTGGTGATAAACCACGGAAGTCGCGGATACGAGGTAGTGAGATTGATAGCAAGCGATCTGCAAACTCCCACATACGATCTCCACGCAACGTTACGTGTGCACCAATTGGCTGACCTTCACGAAGCTTGAACTGCGCAATTGACTTGCGAGCCTTAGTTACCTGAGGCTTCTGACCTGTGATTGTTGTTAGATCGCGGATTGCGCCTTCGATCAACTTTGAATCACGAGCTGCATCGCCAACACCCATGTTCACAATCACCTTTACAAGTGTTGGAACCATCATTGGGTTCTTGAATCCAAATTCGCTCTTGAGTGCAGGAGCAATATCGCTCTTGTACTTAGCTTTTAGACGTACATCTACCTTTGTTGACATTAGATGTCCTTTCCGGTGCGACGTGAGATGCGAACATTCTTGCCCTCTTCGTTTTTACGAACACCAAGGCGTGAAGCCTTGCCATCGCTATCAACGACCATGACATTTGAAATGTGTAGTGATGCTTCAACAGTGATGATGCCGCCGACCTTTACGCCGCGCTCACCAGTTGACTCCTTTGTATGACGCTTCTGGCGATTAACGCCTTCCACAGTAATACGGTTGTTATCAACTGAAAGTACCTTTCCTGTTGTTCCGCGATCTTTACCCGCGATAACAAGAACGGTGTCATCCTTCTTAATCTTTGCCATTATTAGAGCACCTCCGGAGCTAGCGAGATAATCTTCATAAACTTCTTATCGCGAAGTTCACGTGCAACTGGTCCGAAGATACGGGTTCCACGTGGCTCGCCATCAGCCTTCAAGATCACTGCGGCATTTTCATCAAACTTGATGTAGGAACCGTCTGGACGACGACGTTCCTTAACTGTACGAACGATGACAGCCTTAACGACCTCACCCTTCTTAACCTGTCCGCCAGGAATTGCATCCTTAACAGAACAAACGATGATGTCTCCGATACCGGCATAGCGGCGCTTGGATCCACCGAGCACACGAATACAAAGAAGCTCTTTAGCTCCTGTGTTATCCGCAACGCGTAGGCGCGATTCTTGTTGAATCATTAGTTATCCACCAGACCCTTACTTTGCCTTCTCGAGAATCTCGACCAAACGCCAGCGCTTTGTTGCTGACAATGGACGAGTTTCCATGATGAGTACACGATCGCCCATGCCGGCAGTGTTCTGCTCGTCATGTGCTTTTAACTTGCTTGAGCGAGACATAACCTTTGAGTACATACCGTGCTTCACACGATTTGAAACTTCAACGGTGATGGTCTTATCCATCTTGTCGCTTATAACAATTCCTTCACGGACCTTACGGTCGCTGCGACCTGCAGTTTCTGTAGTCATTACGCAGCTCCTCCGATTCCTAGTTCGCGTTCGCGAACGATTGTGTAAACGCGTGCGATCTCTTTGCGCACTGCGCTTAGACGACCGTGACTTTCCAACTGTCCTGTTGCTGCCTGGAAGCGTAGGTTGAAGAGTTCTTCCTTCAACTCGCGCACCTTGCTAGTCAAATCTTCTGCTGACAATTGGCGTAGCTCTTCATTAGTTGTAGTAGCCACTTATGCCTCCTCACGCTTTACGACACGACACTTCATTGGAAGCTTGTGCATCGCAAGACGCATAGCTTCAACTGCAACTTCCTCTGTTACGCCAGAGATCTCGAACATAACGCGACCTGGCTTAACGTTTGCAATCCACCATTCAGGTGAACCCTTACCGGAACCCATACGAGTTTCAGCAGGCTTCTTTGTGATTGGACGATCTGGATAAATATTGATCCATACCTTTCCACCACGCTTGATCGAACGTGTCATAGCAATACGTGCTGCTTCAATCTGACGGTTCGTTACATAAGCAGGTGCAAGAGCTTGAATACCGAAGTCACCAAATGCAACTTGTGATCCACCCTTTGTTGCGCCCTTACGAGATGGGTGGTGTTGCTTACGGTGCTTAACGCGACGTGGAATTAACATTAGTTAGATGCTCCTTCCGCAGTTGCAGTAGGTGTTCCCTGAGAAACAGTTACTTCTGCACGAGGTGCACGTGGTGTGCGAGGTCCGCGACGTTCTGGCTTTGGTGCACGTGCTTCAGCAAGTGCCTTTTCAGCACGCTCTGTACGTGAACCAATAACTTCGCCCTTGTAGATCCAGACCTTTACACCCAAGCGACCAAATGTTGTTGCGGCTTCATAGAAACCGTAATCAATATCAGCACGTAGTGTGTGTAGCGGAACGCGACCTTCACGGTAGAACTCAGAACGTGACATTTCTGCGCCACCTAGACGACCACCACACTGAACACGAATGCCCTGCGCTCCTGCCTTCATCGCTGACTGCATTGACTTCTTCATTGCGCGACGGAATGAAACACGAGCAGCTAGCTGCTCTGCAATTCCTTGTGCAACAAGTTGTGCGTCAATCTCTGGGTTCTTAACCTCAAGAATATTTAGCTGTACTTGCTTGCCTGTTAGCTTCTCTAAACGCTGACGAAGGATGTCTGCTTCTTGACCACGACGGCCAATAACAATTCCTGGACGAGCAGTGAATAGATCGATGCGAACGCGATCACGTGTGCGCTCGATTTCAATTCGAGAAACACCCGCGCGCTCCATACCCTTATTCATCAAGCGACGGATTTCGACATCTTCCTTGACGTAATCCTTGTATAGCTTGTCTGCGTACCAACGTGACTTGAATTCAGTTGTAATTCCGAGACGGAAGCCGTGTGGGTTTACTTTTTGACCCATTACTTGGTCGCTCCCTTCTTGTTCATAGTCTTGCTAGCGGCTTTTACATCGCTAACTGCAACTGAGATATGAGATGAACGCTTCAAAATACGGAAACCGCGACCCTGTGCACGTGGACGGAAACGCTTCATTGTGCGGCCCTCGTCTACTAGTGCTTCAACAACCCAGAGCTCTGAAGCATCACGGATTGCTGGGTTCTTAGCCTTCGCATTTGCAACTGCAGAGTTAAGAAGTGTGTACACATCTTGTCCTGCAGCTTGTGGTGCGAACTTCAAAATGTTGAGTGCATCATCTGCACGTTGTCCACGGATTAGATCGACGATACGTCGAGCCTTCTGTGGTGTGTGACGGATGTCGCGCAATACTGCGCGAGCGATCAATGAGTTTTCTTGTGTGTTAGCCACGAGCTGCCTTTCGATCGTCGCCCTTGACGTGACCACGGAAGGTACGTGTTGGGGAGAATTCACCTAGCTTGTGTCCAACCATTGCATCAGTTACGAAAACCGGAATGTGCTTACGGCCATCGTGTACTGCAATGGTGTGTCCGATCATTGAAGGAATGATCATTGAGCGGCGTGACCAGGTCTTGATCACGTTCTTTGTATTGGCATCGTTTTGTGCATCTACCTTCTTCTGTAGATGTCCATCAACGAATGGACCCTTCTTGAGACTTCTTGGCATGAGGGCTCCTACCTACCGCTTCTTATTCGACTTGCGACGACGGACGATCATTGAATCTGATGCTTTCTTCTTACGAGTGCGGCCTTCAGGCTTACCCCATGGAGTCACTGGGTGACGTCCACCAGAAGTTTTACCTTCACCACCACCGTGTGGGTGATCTACTGGGTTCATAACAACACCACGTGTTGTTGGGCGAATACCTAACCAACGCTTACGACCAGCTTTTCCGTAGTTGATATTTCCCTGCTCCGCGTTTCCAACTTCACCAACAGTTGCGCGGCAACGAACATCAACGTTACGAATTTCACCAGATGGCATACGTAGTTGTGCATAAGGACCATCCTTTGCAACCAACTGAACTGATGCACCAGCTGAACGAGCAATCTTTGCTCCTCCACCTGGACGAAGTTCAATTGCGTGCACAGTTGTTCCCACTGGAATATTACGAAGTGGCAAGTTATTACCAGGCTTGATATCGGCCTTTGGACCGTTTTCAATCATGGCGCCTTGAACCAACTTGTCTGGTGCAATGATGTAACGCTTTTCTCCATCTGCGTAGTGCAGAAGAGCGATGCGAGCAGTGCGGTTTGGGTCGTACTCAATGTGAGCAACCTTTGCCGGAATGCCATCTTTGTCATTGCGAACAAAATCGATTAGACGGTAGGCACGCTTGTGTCCGCCACCTTGGTGACGAATAGTGATGCGACCTTGGTTGTTACGTCCACCCTTTGAGTGAATTGGACGAACAAGTGACTTTTCAGGAGTCGAGCGAGTGATTTCAGCGAAATCAGGAACGCTTGCGCCGCGTTGACCAGGGGTCGTTGGCTTTAATTTACGAAGTGCCATGATGATCCTTTTCTTTTCCAGGTCCAGTTCCGCTTAGGAAACCGGTCCTCCGAAAATGTCGATGCGGTCGCCAGCTGCAACTTGAACAATCGCGCGCTTGGTGTCTTTACGCTTTCCATCACCAAAACGAGTCTTCTTGTTCTTGCCCTGACGGTTCATTGTGTTAACGCTTACTACCTTCACGCCGAATACCTTTTCAACAGCGATCTTGATCTCTGTCTTATTAGCATCTGGTGCAACGATGAATGTGTACTTGTTCTCGTCAAGCAACCCGTAGCTCTTTTCAGAGACAACTGGTGCAACTAGAACGTCGCGGTAATCTTTCATGCGCTGACCTCACTTTCACGTGCAACTGAAGTTGTGCTCTTGCCCTTTGAAGGAGCCTTGAGGAAATCTTTGATCGCAGCTTCTGAGAAAACAACGTCATCGCTCTTGAGGATGTCGTATGCGTTCAACTGATCTGGAACCAGAAGGTGCATGTCATCAGCGTTACGAAGTGAACGCCATGCAAGATCCTCAGTGCGTGAGACAACTACAAGAAGATTCTTGCGATCACTGAACTGACGAACTGCTGCAATTGCTGACTTCGTTGAAGCTGTTGTTGTGATTGAATCCAGCACGTGAATACGATCGTTGCGCTGGCGGTCTGAAAGAACTCCGCGTAGTGCAGCAGCAATCATCTTCTTTGGTGTGCGTTGGAAATATGTACGTGGGCGAACAGCATGTGCTGCACCTCCACCGCGTTGCAACGGAGCACGGATAGAACCCTGACGGGCACGACCTGTTCCCTTTTGCTTGAACGGCTTCTTACCTGAACCAGAAGTTTCTCCACGGTTCTTTGCCTTTTGTGTTCCCTGGCGGGCAGCTGCAAGTTGAGCAGTTACTACCTGGTGAATTAAAGGAATATTTGTTTGAACATCGAAGATGTCAGTTGGAAGATCTACTGATCCAACCTTCTTACCTTCTGCGTTCTTTACTTCAACAGTAAGCGCCATGATTAGTTGCCAGCCTTTCCTGCTGTTTCATAGATCGCGTGCTTAGCTGCAGAGCGGATGAAAACAAGCTGTCCGTCTGGGCCAGGAACTGATCCCTTGATGAGAAGTAAGTTGCGGTCTGCATCAACAGAGTGCACAACAAGGTTTTGAGTTGTAACGCGAACGCCACCCATAACACCTGACATGCGCATACCCTTGAAAACACGACCTGGTGTTGAACATGCACCGATTGAACCTGGCATACGGTGCTTACGATCAACACCGTGAGATGAACCAAGACCACCGAAACCGTGGCGCTTCATAACACCAGCAGTTCCTTTACCTGTGCTTGTTCCAGTTGCATCAACTAATTCACCAGCTGCGAAAACTGAAGCACCAAGTTCTTGTCCAACTGTGTAGTTAGTTGTATCAAGTGTGCGAAGTTCTGCTACTGAACGGCGTGGTGTAACACCAGCCTTTGCGAAGTGGCCTGCAAGTGGCTTTGTAATCTTCTTTGGGTCGATTGCGCCGAACGCGATCTGAACAGCTGAGTAACCATCTTTCTCAGGTGTACGAATCTGCGTAACAACGCACGGACCTGCTTCAACAACGGTTACTGGAACCATCTTGTTGTTAGCATCAAAAACTTGGGTCATACCAAGCTTCTTACCGAGGACGCCCTTGATGGACGATCCAGCTGCTTGTGTTGTAAAAGTCATTGTTGTCGTCCTTTCCTTAGAGCTTAATCTCGATGTCGACGCCTGCTGGCAAATCGAGACGCATCAATGAATCAACAGTCTTAGGTGTTGGGTCAATGATGTCGATGAGGCGCTTATGTGTGCGCATCTCGAAATGTTCGCGGCTGTCCTTATATTTGTGAGGAGAGCGAATAACACAGTACGTGTTCTTCTCTGTTGGTAGCGGCACTGGACCCGCGACCGTAGCACCAGTGCGCTCAACAGTTTCAACGATTTTCTTCGCTGAACTATCAATCACCTCATGGTCGTAGGCCTTGAGTCGAATGCGGATCTTTTGTCCCGCCATGTCGTTCTCCTTCTTATTTATTCTTCGTTTAAATTTAATTGTCAAACTTTTGTTTTTACCCGGCGGTTTTTTACGCCGCCGGGCTCAAACATTTAATTCTGTGGAGCTATTACTTCTTAATCTTTGTAACGCGACCAGCACCTACTGTGCGGCCACCTTCACGGATTGCGAAGCGAAGTCCTTCTTCCATTGCGATTGGCTGAATTAGCGTTACTGCCATTTCAGTGTTATCGCCAGGCATAACCATTTCTGTTCCTGCTGGAAGTGTTACAACACCAGTTACGTCAGTTGTACGGAAGTAGAACTGTGGACGGTAGTTGTTGAAGAATGGTGTGTGACGTCCGCCTTCATCCTTTGAAAGGATGTATGCAGATGCATCAAACTCTGTGTGAGGTGTGATTGAACCAGGCTTGCAAACAACCTGACCGCGCTCAACATCTTCACGCTTTAGACCACGAAGTAGAAGTCCAACGTTCTCGCCAGCCTGACCTTCGTCAAGAAGCTTACGGAACATTTCAACGCCTGTAACAGTTGTCTTCTGAGCATCTGTACGGATACCTACGATTTCAACTTCTTCGTTAACCTTTACGATTCCGCGCTCGATACGACCAGTGATAACTGTTCCACGACCTGTGATTGTGAAAACATCTTCTACTGGCATAAGGAATGGCTTGTCGATTTCACGAGCTGGCTGAGGAATAAATGCATCTACTGCATCCATTAGCTCAATGATCTTCTCTGCCCATGCTGCATCGCCTTCAAGAGCCTTGAGAGCTGAGATGCGAACGATTGGTGTGTCATCGCCAGGGAACTCGTACTTAGATAGAAGTTCACGAACTTCCATTTCAACTAGTTCTAGAATTTCTTCATCGTCAACCATGTCTGACTTGTTAAGAGCCACAACGATTGATGGAACGCCAACCTGACGAGCAAGTAGTACGTGCTCCTTAGTCTGTGGCATTGGACCGTCTGTAGCTGCAACAACGAGGATTGCTCCGTCCATCTGTGCAGCACCAGTGATCATGTTCTTGATGTAGTCAGCGTGACCTGGGCAGTCAACGTGTGCGTAGTGACGCTTCTCTGTCTGGTACTCAATGTGAGCGATAGAGATTGTGATACCGCGTTGACGCTCTTCAGGAGCCTTATCGATATCTGAGAATGCTGTAGCAGCATTAAGTGTTGGGTACTTGTCATGCAAAACTTTTGAGATCGCTGCAGTAAGTGTTGTCTTTCCATGGTCAATGTGACCGATGGTTCCAATGTTTACGTGCGGCTTTGTGCGCTCGAACTTGGCCTTTGCCATTTTGGTTCCTCTTTCGTTTACTAGTGCTTAGTTATTAGGGGTTGTGCTTTTTAGTGCTAGGGATTTATTCGCCGCGAACCTTCGCAATGATTTCTTTCGCTACGTTGCCAGGTACTTCGGCATACGAATCGAATTCCATTGAGTAGCTTGCGCGACCTTGAGTTCTGGAGCGGAGATCGCCGACATAGCCGAACATCTCTGACAACGGAACTAGCGCCCTAACAACGCGGGCACCTGACCGCTCATCCATGGCCTGAATTTGACCACGACGACTGTTGAGATCGCCGATGACATCACCCATGAAGTCTTCAGGGGTAACAACTTCGACCTTCATTACTGGTTCAAGAATTGCAGGATCAGCAAGCTTTGAGGCTTCCTTGAACGCTGCGATACCAGCCACCTTGAAAGCGAGCTCCGATGAGTCAACATCGTGATACGCGCCGTCAAGAAGAGTTACTCGTACATCAGTCAGTGGGTAACCAGCAAGTGGACCTGAGGTCATTGCTTCTTGGCAACCCTGATCTACTGAAGGGATGTACTCGCGTGGAACGCGACCTCCAGTGATCTTGTTTACGAATTCATATCCACCTTCAACTGCACCAGTTGGAAGTGGCTCGATTGCAATCTGAATCTTTGCGAACTGTCCAGAGCCACCAGTCTGCTTTTTGTGTGTGTAGTCGTGACGAGCAACAGCCTTGCGAAGTGTTTCGCGATAAGCAACCTGAGGCTTACCAACGTTTGCTTCAACCTTGAACTCACGACGCATACGGTCAACAAGAATTTCAAGGTGAAGTTCACCCATACCAGCGATGATTGTCTGGCCTGTTTCTTCATCAGTCTTAACGTGGAAGGTTGGATCTTCTTCAGACAAACGCTGAATCGCAACGCCAAGCTTTTCTTGGTCGCCCTTTGTCTTTGGCTCAATAGCAACAGAGATAACTGGTGCTGGGAAGTCCATTGATTCAAGGATTACCGGCTTAGCTGGATCACAAAGAGTCTCACCTGTTGTTGTGTCCTTAAGACCCATAACAGCAACGATCATTCCTGCACCAACGTTGTCACGCTCTTCGCGCTTGTTTGCGTGCATCTGGTAAATCTTTCCGATGCGCTCTTTGCGATCCTTAGCTGAGTTCAAGATTGTTGAACCAGTCTCTAGAACGCCTGAGTACACGCGGATGAAAGTAAGTTTTCCAAGGTGTGGATCTGTCATGATCTTGAAAGCAAGTGCTGAGAATGGCTCATCGTTCTTTGGCAGACGCTTGATTTCCTTCTCAGGATCATTCATGTCATGACCAACGATTGCATCAACATCTAGCGGGCTTGGAAGGTAGCGAACAACAGCATCAAGCATTGGCTGAACGCCCTTGTTCTTAAATGCTGAACCAGTTAGTACTGGTGAAAGCTTTGCAGCAAGTGTTGCGCGACGAATACCAGCAATGATTTCTGCTTCTGATAATTCAATTCCTTCAAGGAACTTCTCCATCAACTGATCATCATTTTCAGCAAGAGTCTCTAGCATTGCGGCACGAGCAGCCTTTGATGCTTCAACCATGTCAGCTGGAATTTCTTCAATTGTGTAATCTTCACCCTTTTGTGTTTCTCCACGCCAGGTAAGTGCCTTCATCGCGATCAGATCGACAACACCAAGGAAGTCAGCCTCTGCACCGATTGGAAGTTGTAGAACTAGAGCAACAGCGTTTAGGCGATCCTTGATCATGCCTACGCACTTATCAAATGATGCACCTGTACGGTCTAGCTTGTTAACAAAACAAATACGTGGAACTGAGTAACGATCTGCTTGACGCCATACAGTTTCAGATTGTGGTTCAACACCAGCAACACCATCGAATACAGCAACAGCGCCATCTAGAACGCGAAGTGAACGCTCTACTTCAACTGTGAAGTCAACGTGGCCAGGAGTATCAATGATGTTAATGAGGTGCTTGTCCCACATACATGTTGTTGCAGCTGAAGTGATCGTGATTCCACGTTCTTGCTCCTGCTCCATCCAGTCCATAGTGGCTGCGCCTTCGTGAACTTCACCGATCTTGTAGTTAATACCTGTGTAGAAAAGGATGCGCTCAGTAGTCGTGGTTTTTCCCGCGTCGATGTGAGCCATGATTCCGATGTTGCGAACCGTAGCTAGATCGATCTTTTCTACTGTTGACACTTATATTCCTCTTCTCGTCTTTTCGTAAATTCTTGGATTACCAGCGGTAGTGAGCAAACGCCTTGTTTGCTTCCGCCATTTTGTGGGTGTCTTCGCGACGCTTTACAGCAGCACCAAGGCCGTTGCTTGCATCAATAAGCTCATTCATTAAACGCTCTGCCATTGACTTTTCGCGGCGTGAACGTGAGTAATCAATTAACCAACGTAGAGCCAAAGTTGTTGAACGGCTTGCCTTAACTTCAACTGGCACCTGGTAAGTAGCTCCACCAACACGGCGTGAGCGAACTTCAACAGCTGGCTTGATGTTATCTAGCGCGCGCTTCAAAGTGATGAGTGGATCAACCTGAGTCTTAGCGCGAGTACCTTCTAGTGCGTTGTAAACAATCGCTTCAGCAGTTGAACGCTTACCGTGCAGAAGAACGCGGTTGATTAGCGCAGTAACAACTGGTGAGTTGTAAACAGGATCTGCAACAACAGGTGACTTAACAACGGGGCCTTTACGTGGCATTAGCTAGCCTTCTTCTCTCTCTTAGTTCCGTAGCGTGAACGAGATTGCTTACGGTTCTTAACACCTTGTGTATCTAGTGATCCGCGAATGATCTTGTAACGAACACCAGGCAAGTCTTTTACGCGACCACCGCGAACAAGAACAATGGAGTGCTCTTGCAAGTTGTGACCTTCACCTGGAATGTATGCAGTGACTTCCATGCCACTAGTAAGACGTACACGTGCAACCTTGCGAAGAGCAGAGTTTGGTTTCTTAGGGGTTGTTGTATAAACGCGTGTACAAACTCCGCGTCGTTGTGGTGAACCCTTAAGTGCAGGTGTGCTTGTCTTCGTAGTCTTTTCTGCACGACCACGACGAACTAGCTGTTGAATTGTTGGCACTTCATCTCCATTCGTAACTTCGTTACTGATCTTTATTCACGCTTATTTGCCGACCCACGCGGTCGGGTGTGTTGCACCCGATTCGCATATGTTCCGTAAAAAGTTTTACAACTTATTCACGAACGCAAGCAAAGAAGCCCTATAAAAGAGCAGACGCGAAGGGTAACCCAACCCGCTCACGCGAGGCAAATCCGTACTTTTACTCCTTTTATTGGGCGATGGGCCCTAATCCAGCCAGGATCTGCTCTTCGGCGTGTCGGGATCCTTCGAGGGTATAGATCCATCTCTGGAAATTCCCCGAGGAAAAAGTGATGACTACCCCCGGCTTTTTACGCTTAATAACGCAAAAATCCTTGTTTTTGCGCCTGCGCATAACCCCTATGAGCACCACATATGGAAAGGAGGTGCCTGGGGCTCGAACCCCTTGAAGCACCTGGGTGGTCCAAAGGTTTTCGACGTATTCGATGGATTCAACCTGGCTGAGCAGGGCTTTGGGAGCTGGCCAGCAGGCAGCCAGCTGTTCCAAGGGGCTCAATTGCAGCCTTAGGCCCTGATCTTCTATTACCAAAATCGCCATAGAAACAAGGGTACTCCTGTTGCAAGATGTGGTTGGCTCCCTTCATGAGCACACCACATATCTCGGCTAAAAAGGGCGACATTGCCGATCGCATCCTTCTACCTGGCGACCCACTGCGCGCTAAGTGGATTGCAGAAAACTACCTAGAAAATGTCACGCAATTTAATGCAGTGCGCAACATGTTTGGTTTTACCGGAACATATAAAGGTGAACGAGTATCTGTCATGGGAACTGGCATGGGTCTTCCATCTATTTCTATTTATGCAACTGAACTTTTCAATGAATACGATGTTCAAGTAGCAATCCGTATCGGCACATGTGGTGGGTTGCTAGAAAAGACAAAAGTTGGTGACGTCATTCTTGCAATGAGCGCATCAACTGATTCAAACATCAATCGTCGCTTTACTAACAATCTAGATTTTGCACCACACGCAGATTTCAAACTTTTACTTGCTGCCTATGAAGCATCTAAGGGCAATCCCAATGTTCACATCGGTGGCATTGCCTCCATGGATTACTTTTATGATGAAACCGATTCTGCGCAAAAACTAATTCAACACGGAGTTCTTGGTGTTGAGATGGAAGCAAGTGCGCTCTATTCGATTGCAGCACGTAAGCAACGTCGCGCACTTGCAGTCCTCACTGTTTCCGACCACATCATTACTCACGAATCAATGCCATCAGAACAGCGCGAGAAATCACTTAACGCCATGGTTGAAATTGCACTTACTGCAGCTCTGAACGGATAAAAATGACAACCGCTGAACTTTTACTCCTCGGCATTGTTACATTCATCCTGATTGATTTTGCTGCAGGTCGTGTCATTGATTTCCTCAATGAAAGCAACAAAAACGTTGCCCTGACAGGAGTGGCAGCAGAGATCTATAACCCAGATGAGTATGTAAAATCTCTTGAATACGGCACTGCCAAATACAAGGTAGAGATGCTGACCACCGTAATAGCCACTGTAGTAATGCTTTCAGCCATCATTTTGGGCTGGTTTGCGTGGCTAGATCAGGCCATTCGGGATCGATTGAGCAATGATTTGCTCGTAACAGTGATCTTTTTTGGAGTATTAATACTTGTCTCCATGATCGGCAATCTTCCTATTTCCTATTACTCAACCTTTGTTATTGAAGAAAAGTTTGGCTTTAACAAGACCACCAAGAAATTATTTGCCATGGACACAATTAAGCAGCTCTTGCTTAGCGTTGCACTTGGTCTGCCAGTAATTGCCTTGATTGCCTGGCTATACGAGAGCTTACAATCAACCTTCTGGCTTGTTGGTTGGCTAGCAGTCTCTGCCATTACCCTGTTCATGTTTATCTTTGGCACACGAATCTTCTTGCCTATGTTTAACAAGTTAAAGCCCTTGCCAGAAGGTGAACTTCGCTCTGAAGTTGAGGCTTACTGCCAATCTCAAGGTTTTCCATTATCAAAACTGTGGGAGATGGATGCTTCAAAGCGTTCCACAAAACTTAACGCATTCTTTTCAGGCATGGGTAAGGTAAAGATCATTGGTCTCTATGACACCTTGATTGAAAAGCTAACAACAAAAGAAACCGTTGCGGTTTTGGCCCACGAAGTTGGTCACTACAAGCGCAAGCACGTCTATACGATGTTTGCTTTTAGTAATGTCCAAACTCTTGTCATCTTTTCATTAATGGGTTGGTTACTGAGTAATCCAAACCTTTCCAAAGCTCTTGGCTCAGATACTCCAAGCTTTCATTTATCAATGATTGCTTTCTTTATGCTCTTTTCACCGGTTTCAACAGTGCTTGGATTGATTAACAACTCATTCTCACGTCACAACGAATACCAAGCTGATCAGTACTCAATTGATACGTATCCAGGTGCTCGCGAGCACATGTATTCGGCACTTAAGAAACTATCTGTTGAGTCTTTGAGTAACTTAAATCCGCACCCGGTCTATGTTGCAGTGCATTACTCACACCCGCCAATCTTGGATCGATTGGCTAATCTCAAGAAATAGCGTGTTATTGCAAGAGAAAAGCCCCTGATTTCTCAGGGGCTTTTCTTATTGAGTATTTATTAGCGAGGAACTTCAACCTCATCGAGACGAACAGCCTCACCAGAACCTTGTTGGTCAAATGGTGTGAAGTCGTACTCGTCATATGCTGCATAAACAGCGGCCTTTGCTTCTTCCGTAGGCTCAACACGAATGTTGCGGTAACGGGCAAGACCAGTTCCAGCGGGAATCAACTTACCGATGATGACGTTCTCCTTCAGACCAAGCAGTGGATCGCTCTTTTCTGAAAGTGCTGCATCTGTAAGTACACGAGTTGTTTCCTGGAATGAAGCCGCTGACAACCATGACTCAGTTGCAAGAGATGCCTTAGTGATACCCATAAGTTCTGGGCGACCTGAAGCAGCCTTTCCACCTGATGTCACAACGCGACGGTTTTCAGTCTCGAAACGACCACGCTCAACAAGCTCGCCTGGAAGTAGATCGGCATCCCCTGCTTCAAGCACTGTGATGCGCTTAAGCATTTGACGAACAATTACTTCAACGTGCTTATCGTGAATTCCTACACCCTGTGAGCGATACACAGACTGGATTTCATTAACCAAGTGAACCTGAGTTGCACGTGGTCCAAGAATACGAAGAACCTGCTTTGGATCAATCGCGCCAACAACCATCTTCTGGCCAACTTCAACGCGTGAACCTTCTTCTACAAGTAACTTCTGACGACGAGTGATTGGGTAAGCAACCTCTTCGCCTCCATCATCTGGAGTAACGACGATCTTCTTGCCCTTTGCATCTTCGCGGAATGAAACAACGCCTGCTGTTTCAGCGATTGGTGCAACACCCTTAGGTGTACGTGCTTCGAAGAGCTCAACGATACGTGGCAGACCGTGAGTGATGTCATCACCAGCAACACCACCAGTGTGGAAGGTACGCATTGTTAGCTGCGTACCAGGCTCACCGATTGACTGTGCTGCAATGATTCCCACTGCTTCACCGACTGCAACACGTTGTCCTGCTGCAAGTGAACGACCGTAGCAAGCTGCACACTGTCCGACCTTGCTATCGCAAGTTAGAACTGAGCGAATCTTTACTTCGTCAACACCAGCTGCAACGAGTTCATCAATGTTGCGATCTCCAAGATCTGTACCTGCTGGAAGAATTACCACGCCATCAACAACTGCATCTTCAGACAATGTGCGTCCGAATACTGAAGTTTCAACGTGATCAAACTTAACTAGGCCACCTGACTCTTGACGAACACCAACCTGTAGAACAAGACCGCGATCAGTACCGCAATCTTCTTCACGGATGATGACATCCTGAGCAACGTCGCAAAGACGACGAGTTAGGTAACCAGAGTCAGCGGTACGTAGTGCTGTATCTGCAAGACCCTTACGAGCACCGTGAGTAGAAATGAAGTACTCAAGTACTGAAAGACCTTCACGGAAGTTTGACTTGATTGGGCGAGGAATAATTTCACCCTTTGGATTTGCTACAAGTCCACGCATACCGGCAATCTGACGGATCTGCATCATATTTCCACGAGCACCAGAGAAGACCATCATCCAAACTGGGTTAACGCGAGGGAAGTTTTCTTCCATCTCCTTACCCACTTCAGCTGTTGCCTTTGTCCAGATCTCGATCAATTCCTGACGACGCTCGTCATCAGTGATGAGTCCCTTTTCATATTGCGATTGAACCTTGTCAGCCTGTGTTTCGTAGCTTTCAAGAATTTCCTTCTTGCGTGGAGGTGTAACAACATCTTCGATACCGATTGTTGCACCAGCGCGAGTTGCCCAGTGGAAGCCAAGTGACTTCAACGCATCAAGCGTTTCTGCCACAACTACCTTTGGATAGAACTCAGCAAGGCGATCAACAATTGATCCAAGCTGCTTCTTTGTTACATCAAGATCAACAAATGGGTAATCAGCTGGAAGCGCTTCATTAAACAATGCGCGACCAATTGTTGTTTCAATTGTCTCTGATGTTGGAGTCAAACGAATTTTGATCTTCGCTTGCAAGGACACTGAGTGCTGATCGTGAGCCATGATCGCTTCTGAAATAGAACCGAATGCACGTCCCTGGCCTAGCTCGTTGTCACGAACCATTGTTAAGTAGTAAAGACCAAGAACCATGTCCTGTGTAGGAGATGTAATTGGGCGGCCAGATGCTGGTGACAAGATGTTGTTTGAAGACAACATCAAGATACGAGCTTCTGCCTGTGCTTCAGCAGATAGAGGTAAGTGAACCGCCATCTGGTCCCCGTCGAAGTCAGCGTTAAATGCTGTACATACGAGTGGGTGAATCTGAATTGCTTTACCTTCAACCAATTGTGGTTCGAAAGCCTGAATACCTAGACGGTGAAGGGTTGGTGCGCGGTTAAGCAGAACAGGATGCTCTGCAATAACTTCTTCAAGCACATCCCAAACAACTGGACGTGCGCGCTCAACCATACGCTTTGCAGATTTAATGTTCTGCGCGTGGTTTAGATCTACAAGTCGCTTCATTACGAATGGCTTGAAAAGTTCAAGTGCCATCTGCTTTGGAAGACCGCACTGGTGCAGCTTCAACTGTGGACCAACAACAATTACTGAACGGCCTGAGTAGTCAACGCGCTTACCGAGCAAGTTCTGACGGAAACGTCCTTGCTTACCCTTAAGCATGTCTGACAATGACTTCAGTGCGCGGTTACCTGGACCTGTAACTGGACGACCACGACGACCGTTATCGAACAACGCATCTACAGCTTCCTGCAACATACGCTTTTCATTGTTAACGATGATCTCTGGAGCACCGAGATCAGCTAAACGCTTCAAACGGTTGTTACGGTTGATAACACGACGGTATAGATCGTTGAGATCTGAAGTCGCAAAGCGACCGCCGTCTAGCTGAACCATTGGACGTAGATCAGGTGGAATAACTGGAACGCAATCAAGAACCATTGATGCTGGCTTGTTGCTTGTTGTAAGGAATGCGTTAACAACCTTCAAGCGCTTGATTGCACGAGTCTTCTTTGCACCCTTGCCGTTTTCAGATAGATCTGTAAGTAGCTTGTGCTCAGTTTCTAGATCAAATGTCTCTAGACGACGCTTGATTGCAGCTGCTCCCATGTCACCCTTGAAGTACATGCCATAACGGTCACGCATTTCACGGTAAAGGTTCTCATCGCCTTCAAGATCTTGAACCTTAAGGTTTTTGAAGCGTGCCCACACATCTTCTAGACGTGTGATTTCACGCTCTGCACGATCACGGATCGCCTTAAGTTCGCGCTCTGCTGATTCACGAACCTTGCGCTTAACATCTGACTTTGCATCCTCTGCTTCGAGTTCTGCAAGATCTGATTCAAGCTTCTTGGTGCGTACATCTACATCGTTATCGCGACGTGTTTCGATCTTCTTGCGATCATTAGCAAGCTTCTTTTCCATCTGTGGCATATCTTCTTCACGCGCTTCAGCATCAACTTCTGTGATCATGTAAGCAGCGAAGTAAATAACCTTTTCTAGATCCTTTGGAGCAAGATCAAGTAGGTAACCAAGGCGTGATGGAACACCCTTGAAGTACCAAATGTGAGTTACAGGAGCTGCAAGCTCGATGTGACCCATGCGTTCGCGACGAACCTTTGCGCGTGTGACTTCAACACCACAACGCTCGCAAATGATTCCCTTAAATCGAACGCGCTTGTACTTACCGCAATAACATTCCCAGTCACGAGTAGGTCCGAAGATCTTCTCGTCGAATAGGCCATCCTTTTCAGGCTTTAGTGTGCGGTAGTTGATGGTCTCTGGCTTCTTAACCTCACCAAAAGACCACTCGCGAATATTGTCTGCAGATGCGAGACCGATACGTAGTTCATCAAAGAAGTTGACATCTAACATGTTATTTTCCCTCTCACACTTCTTCAACGCTGCTTGGCTCAACTCGTGACAAGTTGATACCTAGCTCTTCGGCGGCACGGAATACTTCTTCATCTGTATCGCGCATTTCAATTGCGACACCTTCTGAAGAAAGCACTTCTACATTCAGACATAGTGATTGCATTTCCTTGATCAGTACTTTGAATGACTCAGGGATACCTGGCTCAGGAATGTTTTCACCCTTAACGATTGCTTCGTACACCTTTACGCGGCCGAGCACATCGTCTGACTTAATAGTCAGTAGTTCTTGGAGTGTGTAAGCAGCACCGTATGCCTCAAGTGCCCACACTTCCATTTCACCAAATCGCTGACCACCGAATTGAGCCTTACCACCAAGTGGTTGCTGCGTGATCATTGAGTATGGACCAGTTGAACGTGCGTGAATCTTGTCATCAACCAAGTGGTGGAGCTTCAAGATGTACATGTATCCAACTGAAATTGGTGTTGGGTATGGCTCGCCGGAACGACCATCAAACAACTTGGCCTTTCCGCTCTTACCAATAAGTTGTAGACCATCACGATTTGGAAGAGTTGCAGAAAGAAGACCTGAGATTTCATCTTCTAGCGCACCGTCGAATACAGGAGTAGCAAACTTTGTTCCTGGTTCGCCCTTTTCTGCACCGATTGCACGCATGTGCTTCTGCCATGCTTCATCAACACCTGAAAGATCCCAACCTGTTTTTGCTACCCAACCTAAGTGCATTTCAAGAACCTGACCAACGTTCATACGACCAGGTACACCAAGTGGGTTAAGAACAACATCTACTGGAGTTCCATCTTCAAGGAATGGCATGTCTTCTACTGGAAGGATCTTAGAAATAACACCCTTGTTACCGTGGCGACCAGCAAGCTTGTCACCATCTTGAATCTTGCGCTTTTGTGCAACATAAACGCGAACCAATTGGTTAACGCCAGCTGCAAGCTCGAAACCTTCTTCAGATTCAAAGATCTTTACGCCGATAACCTTTCCAGATTCACCGTGTGGAACCTTGAGAGATGTATCGCGAACTTCACGAGCCTTCTCACCAAAGATTGCACGAAGCAAACGCTCTTCAGGTGTTAGTTCAGTTTCTCCCTTAGGAGTTACCTTTCCAACCAAGATGTCGCCAGGTACAACATCGGCGCCAACGCGAATGATTCCGCGCTCATCTAGATCTGAGAGAACTTCTTCAGAAACGTTAGGAATATCGCGAGTGATTTCTTCTGCACCAAGCTTGGTATCGCGAGCATCAACTTCATACTCTTCGATGTGGATTGATGTAAGAACATCATCCTGAACTAGGCGCTGAGAAAGGATGATCGCATCTTCGTAGTTGTGACCTTCCCATGACATAAATGCCACGAGTAGGTTCTTTCCGAGCGCCATTTCACCCTGATCGGTACAAGGACCGTCAGCGATAACTGAGCCAAATTCAACGCGCTGGCCTTCAGAAACAACAACCTTCTGGTTATATGAAGTTCCTTGGTTTGAACGTGTGAACTTGTGTAGTGAATACGTTTGGTACGTCGAGTCATCTGCCATGACCTTAACTTCATCAGCAGAAACTTCAGTAACAACGCCGGCCTTAGTTGCAGTTACAACATCTCCTGCATCAACTGCGGCACGGAACTCCATACCTGTACCAATGACTGGTGCTTCTGCACGCATCAAAGGAACTGACTGACGCATCATGTTAGAACCCATCAACGCACGGTTTGCATCATCGTGCTCAAGGAACGGAATCATTGCTGTTGCAACAGAAACCATCTGACGTGGTGAAACATCCATGTAATCAACTTCATCAGCTGGGATGTATTCAACTTCGCCACCACGACGACGTACAAGTACGCGTGCTTCTGCAAAGTGACTGTCATCTGTTAGTGGTGCATTTGCCTGCGCGATGATGTGTTCATCTTCTTCATCTGCAGTGAGGTAATCAACCTGATCTGTAACGCGACCCTTTGAAACCTTGCGGTAAGGAGTCTCGATGAAACCAAATGCAGTAACGCGACCATATGTTGCAAGTGAACCAATAAGACCAATGTTTGGTCCTTCAGGAGTTTCAATTGGACACATACGTCCGTAGTGAGACGGGTGAACGTCACGAACTTCGAAACCTGCACGGTCACGTGAGAGACCACCGGGACCGAGTGCAGAAAGACGACGCTTGTGAGTAAGTCCTGACAAAGGATTTGTCTGATCCATGAACTGTGACAACTGAGAAGTTCCGAAGAACTCCTTGATTGACGCAACTACTGGACGGATGTTGATCAAAGTCTGAGGAGTAATTGCCTCAACATCTTGTGTCGTCATCCGTTCGCGAACTACGCGCTCCATACGTGACAGACCGATGCGAACCTGATTCTGGATCAATTCACCAACAGTACGAAGACGACGGTTACCGAAGTGATCGATATCGTCCTTCTCAACGCGAACTTCGCGGCCGTACTCCATCAATAGATCGCCGCGGTGAAGTGCTACTAAGTAGCGCAAAGTCGCAACAATGTCAGAGATAGTAAGTAGTGATGATGAAAGCTCAAGGTCTAGACCTAGCTTCTTATTAACCTTAAAGCGTCCGACCTTGGCCAAGTCATAACGCTTTGGGTTGAAGTAAAGGTTTTCAAGCAAGTTCTGTGCAGCTTCCTTAGTTGGAGGCTCACCTGGACGAAGCTTGCGATAGATATCTAGTAACGCTTCATCTTGTGTCTTGACTGTGTCTTTTTCAAGAGTTGCGCGCATTGATTCAAAATCGCCGAACTCTTCAAGAATTTGTTCTTCAGTCCAACCAAGTGCCTTTAAGAACACTGTTACAGACTGCTTACGCTTACGGTCGATGCGAACACCAACAAGATCCTTCTTATCAACTTCAAATTCAACCCACGCACCACGTGAAGGAATAATCTTTGAAGTGAAAACATCTTTGTCAGATGCCTTTTCAATTGTACGCTCGAAGTACACACCAGGTGAACGAACTAGCTGAGAAACAACAACGCGCTCTGTTCCGTTAATAACGAAGGTTCCGCGAGCTGTCATTACTGGGAAGTCACCCATAAATACTGTCTGTGACTTAATTTCACCAGTGATGTTGTTTGTGAACTCTGCTGTTACGAATAATGGTTGTGCATATGTCATATCGCGTTCTTTGCACTCAGCAATTGAGTACTTAGGTGGCTCGAAACGGTGATCGCGGAATGAGAGAGACATTGTTCCCTGGAAATCTTCGATCGGAGAAATCTCTTCAAAGATTTCTTCAAGACCTGAAGTTGTTGGGATTTCTCCACGATTCATTGAATCGGTTGCTGCGATACGTGAACGCCATGCATCGTTACCTAATAGCCAGTCAACGCTTTCAGTTTGCAGCGCTAACAGGTTAGGAACTTCTAGGGGTTCGCGGATCTTGGCGAATGAAACTCGACGGGGAGCTACTGAGATTTTTTTAGACGCGGCCAAGAGATGTCCTTCCAGACAATTTGCGGGAACGCACAACTATTAGGTCTCAGCCGCTATATGCCCTGACCATAGAAATTTGAGCGAAGGTGAAGAGTACCGACCTCACCCCCGCCCTGTCCAACCCAATGCTTATACCTCTAAGCCGTGGCTTTGTCAGGCCTTTTGGAGAATTTGTGGATGAAAAAACCCCGCCTGGCACGATGGCCAAACGGGGTCTTTCGCGGTAATTAGTGAAATTACTTGATTGTTACAGTCGCGCCAGCTGCCTCTAGTGCTGCCTTTGCCTTGTCTGCTGTCTCTTTGCTTGCCTTCTCTAGAAGGGTTGCTGGACATGCATCTACTAGGTCCTTCGCTTCCTTCAAGCCGAGGCTTGAATTTAGTCCGCGAACTTCCTTGATCACTGCAATCTTCTGTGATCCTGCATTTTCCAAGATAACTGTGAACTCATCTTGAGCTGCATCTGCGCCGCCTGCTGCTGCTGCGCCGCCTGCTGCTGCAGCTGCTACTGGAGCTGCTGCTGTTACATCGAATTCAGTTTCGAATGACTTAACGAACTCTGAGAGCTCGACCAATGTCATTTCCTTGAACTGACCCAATAGATCTTCTGTGCTGAGCTTTGCCATATTCGTTATTCCTTCTCTTCTGTTTCTGGAGTTGCTTCTGTAGTTACTTCTGTTGCTTCAGCTACAGGAGCTTCTGCTACATCTGTTGGTGTCTCAACTGCTGCTTCTGCAGGAGCTTCGACTACTGCTTCAGCAGCTGGTGCTGCATCTGCAACTGGCGCAGGTGCGCCTTGTTCTGATTCAAGCTTGATACGAAGTGCGTCAAATATGCGCGCTGCCTTAGCAAGCGATCCCTTCATTGCACCAGCAAGCTTTGCCAACAGAACTTCACGAGACTCGAGGTTAGCGAGCTGCATGATCTCTGCAGGTGTTACAGACTTGCCTTCATAGAAACCACCCTTGATAACAAGGAATGGATTCTCTTTTGCAAAATCACGGAGGCTCTTTGCTGCATCAATTGGATCACCCTTGATGAATGCAACTGCTGATGGACCGGTTAGAAGATCATCTGCGATCTCTACTCCAGCATCCTTTGCTGCAATCTTTGTGAGAGTGTTCTTCACTACTGCGTACTTGGTTGTTGTACCAAGTGCACGGCGAAGTTCCTTCATTGATGTAACAGAAAGACCACGATATTCAGTTAGCACTGTTGCATTAGCTGTACGGAAATCCTCCGCAAGTTCAGCAACTGCTGTTGTCTTATCTGGGCGAGCCATTCGGTTCACCTTTCCTGTTTCATTGGTGACCGTAGGGAATAAAAAAATCCGTAACGCGTAAGCGCCACGGATTTACCATGATCACCTACGCGGGCTGAGATTTCCTCATTTATTTAGATCTACCTTGCGGTTGATCTAGACCTGCGGTCTTTGGTTATGGCCCAAGGTTAAAGGTGGGCAGCCTTTGGGGTCAAATTGAGCATGAAAAAGGGCCCCGGCGCTATGCCGAGGGCCCCTCTTCTTAATACTTATTAGTTAGCTGATGGTTCGCGAACTAGGTTGGGATCAATAGCGATTCCAGGTCCCATCGTTGTTGAAACTACAGCCTTTTGTACATAGCGACCCTTTGATGAGTTTGGCTTGGCACGAAGTACTTCTTCCATCGCAGCTGCATAGTTATCTGCAAGTTGATCTGCAGTAAATGAAGCCTTACCGATTAAGAAGTGAAGGTTTGAGTTCTTATCAACGCGGAATTCGATCTTTCCGCCCTTGATATCTTCAACAGCCTTAGCAACATCTGTTGTAACTGTTCCTGTCTTTGGGTTAGGCATCAAACCACGAGGTCCTAGAACCTTACCGAGGCGACCGACCTTACCCATGAGATCTGGTGTTGAAACAACTGCGTCGTAATCAAGACGACCCTTTGCAACTTCCTCAATGAGTTCATCTCCACCGACGATGTCTGCACCAGCTGCGCGAGCTGCATCAGCATTTGCACCGTTCGCGAAAACCAAAACGCGAGCAGTCTTACCAGTTCCGTGTGGAAGGTTAACTGTTGAACGGATTGCTTGATCAGCCTTCTTAGGATCCACACCTAGAACGAGAGCAACTTCTACAGATGCGTCGTACTTAACTGTTGATGTTTCCTTAACAAGTGTTACTGCTTGTAGCGGTGTGTATAGGTGATCTTTCTTTACCTTTTCAGCTGCCGCTAAGTACTTCTTTGAGCGCTTCATTTCTTCCTCATTCCTCTCGTTAGAGAGCTAGTGGTTGTGGTTAGCGAACCAGCGAGGTTCTCCCACATCTCTTCACCAATTTGGTGCAGAGAAATTTGTTGAGTTATCCGTTGACTGTGATTCCCATTGAACGAGCTGTGCCCGCAATGATCTTGGCAGCTTGATCAATGTCATTTGCATTGAGGTCGGCCATCTTCTGTGTTGCGATCTCCTTGACCTGAGCCATGGTGATGTTTGCAACCTTAGTCTTGTGAGGAACAGCTGATCCCTTATCAACGCCAGCCGCCTTCAAGATCAAACGTGATGCTGGAGGTGTCTTGGTGATGAATGTGAATGAACGGTCTTCGTAGACAGTGATCTCAACTGGAATGATCTGGCCCTTTTGTGATGCTGTTGCATCGTTGTATGCCTTCACGAACTCCATGATGTTGACACCATGCTGACCTAGCGCAGGACCTACTGGTGGTGCAGGTGTTGCTGCTCCAGCCTGAATCTGCAACTTGATGAAGCCGGTTACCTTCTTCTTTGGTGCCATTTCTGTTTCCTCTTTTTCTTGGTTTCTTAATTAAATCTTTTGTACTTGACCGAATGAAAGCTCTACAGGTGTTTCACGTCCGAAGATAGAAACTAGAACCTTGAGCTTTGCTTGCTCTGGCATGATCTCTGAAATCGATGCTGGCAGCGTTGCAAAAGGGCCATCCATAACAGTTACCGACTCGCCTACTTCGAAATCGATAAGACGGATTTGATCCTTCTCTGACTTCTTCTGTGGACGTGGTGCCAGAATCTTTTCAACTTCATCCATGCTCAGTGGAGATGGGTGGTGAGCGTTACCAACGAAGCCTGTAACACCAGGGGTGTTACGAACTGCTGACCAGGACTCATCAGTTAAGTCCATGCGAACAAGAACATAACCTGGGTAGATGTTGCGCTTAACCATCTTGAACTGGCCGTTCTTAAGTTCCTTTACCTCTTCTTCAGGTACTTCAATCTGGAAGATGTAATCCTCCATATTTAATGAAGCGATACGGTTCTGAAGGTTGCCTTTAACCTTCTTCTCATATCCTGCATAAGAGTGGACTACATACCAGTCGCCAAGTGCTGTGCGCAGCGTGCGACGGAATTCTGCATTTGGATCATTTTCATCTGATTCGATGTCGCCATCTTCATCTGATGCGAGCGCTAATTCAGGCTCAGTTGAAGCAACTGGTGCTTCAACGATCTCTTCTTCAACTACAGGAGTTGCAATCTCTGTGGCATTAGCAGCAAGGGCTGCTTCAAATGCGTCTGCTTTGATCTCTTCAGTCATTATTTTCCTTTATCCAAATACCCAGAAGACAAGTCTTCCAAGAACAAGGTCGATGAGAGATACAACGGCAATAATGAATGACACGAATACAAGAACAACGGCTGTGTATGTTGTTAGCTGATTACGTGTAGGCCAAACAACCTTGCGAAGTTCTGAAACTACTTGGCGATAGAAAAGTCCAACGCGCGCAAATAGACCGAGCTTCTCGGCTACTTGTTCAACTGACTCTGTCATCGTCATTCCTTTCGAACTTCATCGGTTTAAATCTGTACATCTTTATTACAACTTCTTGCAGGGCAGGAGGGACTCGAACCCCCAACCGGCCGCTTTGGAGACGGCAACTCTAGCCAATTGAGCTACTGCCCTTCGCGAGAGCATGGCAAAACCATAGGGAAAAGCAAACCCTCGTGAGCATCGAAGTGTAGAGGCAAGGTGGGGTTCAGGTCTAACTCGCGCGTGGAATACGGCAGACTTACGCCTATGACTCCACGTATCTCAGCCCGTATCGCAGCTATCGCAGAATCAGCCACTTTGGCCGTTGATGCAAAAGCAAAGGCGCTCAAAGCAGCTGGTCGTCCAGTAATTGGCTTTGGTGCAGGTGAACCAGATTTCCCAACACCTGATTACATCGTTGAAGCAGCAGCTGCGGCAACAAAGGTTGTAGCAAATCACCGTTACACACCAACACCAGGTTTGCCAGATCTACGTGAAGCAATCGTTGCTAAGACCAAGCGTGATAGCAACTACGACATCACCGTTGACCAAGTACTTGTAACAAACGGTGGAAAGCAGTCTGTCTATCAGGCATTTGCAACAATTATTGATCCAGGCGATGAAGTACTTCTCCCTTCACCTTTCTGGACCACATATCCAGAATGCATCAAATTAGCTGGTGGAGTTTCAGTTGAAGTATTCGCTGATGAAACCCAGAACTACTTGGTCTCAGTTGAACAACTAGAAGCTGCTCGCACACCAAAGACAAAGGCACTCCTTTTTTGTTCTCCATCAAATCCAACAGGTTCTGTTTATTCAGCAGAGCAAGTTAAAGCGATCGGTGAATGGGCTGTTAAGAACAACATCTGGATTATTAGCGATGAAATTTATGAACACTTACTTTATGACGGTGCTAAAGCACCATCACTTCCAGTTGTAGTCCCAGCACTTGCAGATACATGCATCATCATTAATGGAGTTGCAAAGACATATGCAATGACTGGTTGGCGTGTGGGCTGGATGATTGGACCAAAAGATGTCATCAAGGCAGCCACCAACTTGCAGTCACACTTAACATCAAATGTTTCCAATGTTTCACAGCGCGCAGCAATTGCAGCGTTGACTGGAAACTTAGATGCTGTTCACACAATGGGTGAAGCATTTAACCGTCGTCGTAAGTTAATTGTTGATCTGCTTAACGAAATTCCAGGATTTGAATGTCCAACACCTACTGGAGCTTTCTACGTATACCCATCGGTTAAGGGTGTATTGGGCAAAACAATCCGTGGAAAAACACCTACAACATCTGCAGAATTAGCAACCTTGTTACTTGAAGAGGTTGAAGTTGCAGCGGTTCCTGGAGAAGCATTTGGTCCATCTGGATACCTGCGCTTTTCATATGCAACAAGTGATGAAGACATTGTTGAAGGTATCGGCCGTATTAAAAAGCTACTTACAGAGGGCTAAATCTCGATCCCAATCAGATTTACTTCTGCTTCAAGGGTAATTCCAAATATCTCTTTAACCTGATCTCGTGCACGCTTTGCCAGCTCTGCGATATCTGATGCTGTTGCATCTCCTGCGTTAGTCAATGCCAGCACATGCTTTGTGGAAATACGAGCACCGCCGACTTCATCACCTTTATGCATTCCTGCATTTTCAATCAGCCATGCAGCAGAAATCTTCACGCGACCATCGTTAAGTGGCCATTTAGGTGCAGCATCTGGCAATCCATCTGCTGCTTGCTGAGAAATAATTGGATTCGTAAAGAAAGATCCAGCCGACCACGAATCATGATCATCTGGAGATAACAACATTCCTTTGCTTGCACGAAGTTCTAGAACGGCCTTACGAGTTGCAGCAACTGGCGCCTTATCTCCTAGTTCCACACCAAGCTTCTTTGCAAGTTCCAGATAGGTGATTGGATCGCTGAACTCTCCGCGACGAATCTGGAACTGCACATCTAAAACAACATATCTCCCAGGGTGCGACTTGAACAAAGAATTTCGGTATGAAAATTGACATTCGCTATTTGTGAAAGTCTTTAATGCTTTTTCTTGTCGGTCATATGTTCGAACACGTGTAATGAACTCTGAAACTTCATGACCGTAAGCACCAATGTTTTGGATTGGTGAAGCACCTACCGTGCCAGGAATGCCGCTGAGTGTTTCAAGACCTGCAAAACCACTTGCGATAGTTGTTTGAACAAAAACATCCCAGTCTTCACCCGCGCCAATAGTCAACGTTGCACCACTGCATGCATCAACTTCGGATTGCACGGAATTGTTTGAGATTCGAATAACTGTTCCTTCAAAGCCCTTATCTGCAATCAAAACATTGGTGCCGCCACCCATAATTAGAATTGGCGTATCGCCTGCTTCTTCGATTGCAGCGATTATTTGAGCCTCTGTTGAAACTTGAACAAATTTTGTAGCCGGGCCACCCACGCGCAAGCTGGTGTATTGGGATAACTCGGTCATGTAGAAAGGTTACCTGCGCGGGGACAAAATTGCGCTTTTACCTCTGTACTTATCCAAGATACGGTCGTAGTTCTTCTTGGACTGCACCTCGCGGTATTCAGGATCTGCGTCGTGATATCCGTGATGACGCTCTTGCGTTAGTGGCAACTCCATTTGTAGCAACTTGCCACCTGCTTGACGGATCTTTAAGGAATATTCCATGTCTGCATTTCGGTAATACACAGCGCGAGGATTAAATCCGCCTACTTCTTTCATCGCTACTCGATTAAATGCCATGAAGTAAGAAAATAGAACATCGACTTCGCCAGGACCCTTGTCATCAACACTTCGCCATTCATCCTCAGTGTTAACTAATCCTCCACGCCAACCAACGGCGACGTATTCACCCTTTTCAAGCTCTTGTACTACTGGAGTAATTGCATCGCCTGTAAAGCGCGTTGAAGGATCCATAATGACTACATACTTGCTTTGTACTTTTTCTAGGAACACATTTGCACAATCTCCCCAGGCGGCACCTGGATTAACTGAAATTAAGTATGTGCGCTTATCCATCTGCTCAAACAAGGAGCCAGCATCGCCAATTGAAATAATTGCTACAGCGCAATCACTGTTAGCTTTTATTGCCTTAACTGTCTCTAGTGCATCTTCTGTAAATCCATCAACGATTAATCCGACTGTTACATCTTTTTCAAGATCAATAGTTCGGATATCGCGCGGGTAAGCAAGAGTTATATACGGCTTCTTTGGCTTTAGTTCATATCCCCCAACAACATCTACAACTTCAAAACCTGCCTGTAGTAACTCATCGCGATACTTATCGGCCAATGCAAAGTCCTTTGTGGCACGTGCATCCATGCGGGCTTGGGCTAACGCAGTTACAGAATCTGGAATGCTCACTTAATCACCACTGCTTTAGCCATACCTAGAACCTTTACGCCAGCAGATGTTGCACTCAAAGTTATTGAAATCCGATCGCCATCTATTTCAGCAACAGTTGCTGAGACAGTTAAATCAACCTTTTGATCCGCCGGAACAATCACAGGCTTAACAAAACGGGCTGAAAACTCTTTAACTGCAGCTGATCCGCCTGCCCAATCGGTCACATACTTTCCAACCAAAGCCATCGTTAACATTCCATGTGCAATCACGTTAGGAAGTCCGACAGAGAGTGCAAACTCTTCATTTTGATGAATTGGATTTTGATCCCCACTTGCATCTGCATATGCCTTAAGCATGGCGCGATCTAGGTAAAAAACCTGCTCCTCTAATACTGTGCCAACTTCAATCATGCGCGCACCACCAAAGTGGACCAAGAAGAAACAACTAATTCAGCTCCGTTATGTAGATCAGAGCGCACCGAGACAATTTCATTTCCTGCGGCAACCCTAAGTGTTTCAATTGTGGCAGAACACTTAAACACATCGCCGGCAACTATCGGGCGAAAGATTTCAAACTTTTGATCACCATGAACTAAGCGAGTCCAGTCAACACCAATTTCAGGTTGAGTCAGGATTGATTCATATTGTGACAACGAGATTCGAATAGAAAAGGTAGGGGGTGCAACAGTTGTATTTGTTTCTGAGATGACAGCACAGAAGGCATCAATTTCAGATTGTGAAACAGTTACAGATCCTGCACCCTCAAAGGTGCGCCCGACCGAATCGGGATTGATCATTAGCGAGTTTCGCGGTGAAGTGTTGACAACTTGCAACGTGGACAGAACTTCTTAAGTTCCATGCGGTCTGGATCGTTGCGGCGGTTCTTCTTTGTGATGTAGTTACGCTCTTTGCAATCAACGCATGCCATGGTGATCTTTGGACGGACGTCCGCGCTCTTACTTGCCATGGTCTTACTCCTTCTATCGATTGCGAGGGGCTTAGGTTACCTGAGCCATCTCGTAGCGCGAAATTCACGCTTGTTGAACTAGTAGCGGAGGCGGGATTTGAACCCACGACACAGCGATTATGAGCCGCTTGCTCTACCAAGCTGAGCTACCCCGCCAAGGGTTGTGCTTGTAAAAAGATCTTCATTGAGTGAAGAACTCTTTCGAGCCCCCCACCGGAATCGGACCGGTGACCTTTTCCTTACCATGGAAACGCTCTACCAACTGAGCTAGGGGGGCCAGATCAAGACCTGAGCCTACCTCTATACAGAGGAATGGCAAAAACTTCGAACTACCCCTTTGGATCTAGCGTGATTTTGCCCGTTGTTTCACGGCCGAGCATCGCTTTATGAGCGATTATTGCTTGGCTCATTGGATACGTCGCACCAATTACTGGTTTCAACTTTCCTTCCACAACCAAAGCAAATAGTTGTTCGATCACATCATTCATTAATTCTTTTTTACCAAAGCAGTGGGACAACCAAAATCCTGTAATTGACTTGCTTCCACCCATAAGTGTTGCAGGTTGAATCATGGATGGTGCAACGCGCGATGCCATTCCAAATGTAACCAAGCGACCAAATGGCGCAAGAATTTCAAGACTGTCATCAAATGTCTTGCCGCCAACCATTTCAAGAATCAAATTCACTCGCTTGCCACCATTTGCAGCCTTGATTGCATCTCCCAAGTTTTCATGGGTTGCCTCAACTACGGCATCTGCGCCAAGTGAAGTTGCAAGTGCGCGCTTGCCTTCAGATGATGCAACTGCAATTACCTTGGCGCCCCACATCTTTGCTAATTGAATTGCAATTGTTCCGACGCCACCAGCAGCTGCGTGAATAACTACTGTCTCACCTGGTTGCACGTGACCAACAGTTTTTAAAATATGCCAGGCAGTTGAGCCCTGAACCAACATACATAATGCTTGTTCATCTGTAACACCATCTGGAATTGGAATCATTGTTGCTGAATGCGTGACTGCTTGTTGGGCATATCCCCCACCATCGACAGGTGCGAGAACGCGAACTCCTGCTGCTGTTGTTCCTACAACCTCAATACCTGGAATTAGTGGCAGTTTCTGTGGAGAAAGATATGAATTTTCTGTTTGGTGAGTATCTGCGTAATTGATACCAATTGCAGAAACATTAATGAGTTCTTGCCCAGCACCCGCAGTTGGAGTTTCTAAATCAACTAGCTGCATGACATCTGGACCACCGAATTCGGTGATCTGAATTGCTTTCATTGTTTATCCCTTTGTTGAGCCGAGAGTCAAGCCTGAAACAAACTGCTTACGTAGTACGAAGAAGACAACCAATGTAGGCAACGCAGCGATAGTTGCACCAGCTGCCAAGAGGTTGTAATCCGTTACGAATTCACCCTGCAAGCGGCCTAATGCAGATGTAATCGGTCGTTTGGAGTCAGTGGACATAAGTACTAACGCCCAGAAGAAGTCGTTATAGATCCACGTCGTCATCAAAACGCCAAGTGATGCCAACGCTGGGCGAAGCAATGGAAGCATCACCTTTGTGTAGTGAACAAAAACGCTTGCACCGTCAACCATTGCAGACTCAGAAATCTCTTTTGGAACAGTCTTCATATAGCTGGATAAAACAAATGTTGCAAAGCCCATCTGGAATGCAACGTGAATGAGAACAACACCCCAGTGAGAGTCATACAAAACTCTTGGAATACCAATAGCTTTACCAAGGGTGATGTACATCTTGAAAACAGGAATGAAGACCAGCTGTGCTGGAAGTAGATTGCCTGCTGTAAATAGTAGAAGTAGTGAAACGTTCCACTTAAAGGAGTAACGGCTAACTACGAATGCAATTAATGAGCCAAAGAAAAGAGTTAGGAAGACTGCAGGGATTGTGATTGCTGCCGTATTCCAGAAATACAAAGGCAGATCCATGCGAGAGATTGCTTCTGTGTAGTTATCTAAGTTCAAAGTCTTTGGAATTGAGAAAACACCATTTGCACGGACATCCTTATATGGACGAAGTGAGGTCCAAATAGTCCAAGCAATCGGGAAGATCCACACAATGGCAAAAACACCGATGAAGGCCGAGATAAAGCGATCCTTAACCTTCTGCTTGTTCTTGTACTTAACAGCTGCTTGCTGAAGCTCTATGTCAATACTCATTGGACATCACTCTTAAAGGTTGTGCGTAGGTAGGCGATGATTGGTCCGATCGAAAGTACAAAGAGGATTACAGCGTATGCGGCGCCCTTCATAGATGCGCCTTCACCTGCAATATTTTGGAAGACTAAGGTTCCAAGGATCGGGAATCCAGCCGATGAGCCGTAAATAATGTAAACAATGTCAAAAGCTCGAAGTGATTCGATGATCGTAATTACGATAACAATGATGTTTACAGGCTTCATAGACGGGAAAACCACACGCTTAAATGTCTGCCATTCAGTGGCTCCATCAAGTGCTGATGCCTCACGAAGTGAAGCATCAACGGACTTCAAGCCAGCTAAATACAAAAGCATGATGTAGCCAATATGTCGCCAGGAGGCGATAGTTAAAATCACATAAATATTGATGTCGTAATTACCAAAAAATGAAATTGCATTATCAATGTCGCGACCAAAGAGTCCGTTAACGAAACCATCTGGGCGAAGCAAGAAGTTCCAGATAATTCCAGTCACAGCCAATGAAAGAACTACAGGTAAGTAGTAGGCAGTTTCATAGAACTTGTGACCACGAATCTGGCGATCAATTTGGTAGGCCAGCAAAATGCCAATTGGGGTTGCAATTAATCCAAACCAACCCAACCAAATAATGTTATTTTTTAGAGCTTCCCAGAATGCTGGGGTATCAAAGAAAATGTTTTTATAGTTCGCAAGTCCGGCCCACTTAATGCGGCTGATAGAAATACCAGACCAGTATGTAAATGAAAGAAGAATTGTTAGAAGCGCTGGAATCCACACTAGAAGTAAGTGGAAGAAAAGTGGAACACCCACGAATGCACTCAGCGTTGTGCGATCTGCCTTGGAAAAGGCTCGACGGCGAGAGACTTTGTTAATGTCTTTCGCCGTCGAGCTCATACTTGTAACCCTATCTCTAATTCAAACTAATTTGTTAATTTGGTTTCGATATTCGAAACTAATCAATTCAAACTAATTACGCTAGAGGAGGAAGTGCATCCCACTGAGATTGCAAAGTATCTTGGATCTTTGCAACATCCTTTGGATTCTTGAACCATGACTGGATTGCTGGACCAACAACTGGGCCTGCGAAGTCTGGACGAGTATCGCGATCAAGGAACTGAGTGATGTACTTTGCTTCAGCCATAACTGCTAGCTGTTCCTTCTGGAATGCATCGTATGAAGCAGTGTCTTGTCCACTGTTTGCAGATGTCATTGGAATAAGAGCTCCGTTTGCATCCTTTGCAGCAAGTGTTGCGTTAACACCTTCCATGTCGCCAGCAAACTTCAAGAAGTCTGCTCCGCCATCATTGTTAGTTCCGTTTGCAGCTACGCACCAACCATCGATAGGTGCATCGATTGTGTCGCGGCCGTGCTCTGGATTGATTTCTGGGAAAGGAATGATCGATAGATCGTCGTAGTCAGCCTGTGACTGCTCCTTGAAGTTTCCACCGAACCATGAACCCATAAGCATTGATCCAGCCTTCTTCTGTAGAAGAAGCTGCATAGCTCCATCCCACTCGAGGTCTAGAACGTTTGGATTCATGTAAGGGATCAACTGTGACCAGTATGTGAATACTTCAGTGACCTTTGCATCTGTCCACTTTTCGCGGCCAGCAAGTAGGTCTACGTGGAACTGGTAACCGTTGATACGTGCGTTAAGAATGTCGAATGTTCCCATTGCTTCCCAGCCGCCCTTATCTCCGGCAGCGAAACCAACAAGACCCTTCTTCTTCATACCATCAAGCATCTTTAGGTATTCATCCCAGTTTGTTACGTTGTCTGCATTCAAACCTAAGTCAGCAAACATTGACTTACGGAAGTGAAGACCCCATGGGTACCATGACTTTGGAACGAAGTACTGCTTGCCATCAAGACCAGTTGAAGCAATCTTGTAGCTCTCTGAGTACTGATCACCAATTGCATCCCACACACCAGTTAGATCTGCGAGCAGACCCTGCTCTGCGAAGAACTGCATACGGTATCCAGCCATCCACTCAAAAGTATCGTCAGGTGTTCCCTGTAGATACTGTGAAAGGTTGTTCTGGAATGCATTTGATTCAGTTGCGTTGTACTTAACTTCGTTCTTTGTCTTTGCTGTGTATGCAGCAATCAAAGCTTCGTTCTG
>Ga0247831_1000710_pt1 | contig 71268 bp, 72 predicted proteins | sample LaCruzMarch2015__9_FD_192406 | JGI IMG/M metagenome (GOLD analysis project Ga0247831, IMG submission 192406) | Freshwater microbial communities from meromictic Lake La Cruz, Castile-La Mancha, Spain - LaCruzMarch2015_1m | ecosystem: Environmental > Aquatic > Freshwater > Lake | place: Spain...
TGGATCGAGCCGCGTCTGCTCAGCAGCCGCTGGTGCCGCGCTCAGGATACGGCCCGCGAAATGGGCTTGGGCGCAGTCGAAGCGCTGCCTGCTTTGGATTCATTCTTTCAAACACCCAACACCGCCCGTGAGCAAACCGCCGCGCTGATCGAGCAGATCAATGCACAACCGCGTGGTGCGTCGTTGGTGCTGGTCTCCCATCAGGTCAATATCACCGCGCTGACCGGCATTTATCCGGCGTCTGGCGAAGGGCTGATTCTGGCGTTACCGATGCAGGCTCCGGCGCGCGTGCTGGCGCGAGTTCAGCCTTAGGCTAAATACTCAGCAAGCGCTGTTCCGGCAGCTGCGCTCCTTCCAGTTTGAGCAGCAGCGCCTTGCGTGGCAGACCGCCGGCATAACCGGTGAGGCTGCCGTCACGGCCGATCACCCGATGGCAGGGAATGATGATGGCAATCGGGTTGGCGCCATTGGCTGCGCCGACGGCGCGCACCGCTTTGGGCCGCGCGATCTCGGCGGCGAGGGCGCTGTAGCAGCTGGTTTGGCCAAACGGGATGGTCTGCAACGCTTGCCAAACGGCTTGCTGAAACGCCGTGCCTTGCGGCGCCAGGCGCAATTCGAAGCGCTGTCGACGCCCAGCAAAATACTCATCCAGTTGCCTGCACACCTCATCCAGTTCATCGGCGGCGCTGCGCCAGTGTTCGCCGATATGCCAGGGCTTGTCATCGATATCCATCAGCAGTTTTTGCAGACCGGTTTCGTCAGCGACCAACAGCAGGCGACCGATTGGACTGTCGTGGTAGCGGTAGAACATCGCTTCAACCCTCCGAGTAGTTGTGCCACAGGTGCGCGGCGGCATAGGCGCGCCAGGGTCGCCATGCTTCGGCGCGGGCCTTGAGCTGTTTGGCGTCGATGCCATTCGCGCCCCACACCGGCGCTTTGAGCAGGCCCAAGTCACTGGCAGGAAAGGCATCAACCTCGCCAAAGGCGCGCAGGGCAATATATTCCGCCGTCCACGGGCCAATGCCGGGTAGGGCGCAAAGCTGCTCGACAAAGGCCGTGTAACCGTCTTGCAAATCCAGACGCAGAGCCCCGCTGGCTACCTGCGCAGCGAAGCGCTGCAAGGTCTGCACGCGTTTGCAGGGCATGCCGATGCCATCCAGATTGGCGTCGGCGATGGCGCTAGGACTAGGGAACAGCCGTTGAATAGCGGTCGCATCGGCAAACTGCAGTGATTCACCCAGACGCGTAACCAGGCGGCCGGTGATGGTCACTGCCGCCTTGACCGTGACCTGCTGGCCGACAATGGCGCGCACGGCCTGCTCGAACGGCTCGAAAGCAGTCGGCAAACGCAAGCCGGGATTACGCGCCACCAGCGGGCCGAGCTGCGCATCGTTGGCAAAGTGCGCGCTGATCTGCTGCGGTTGGCAGTCCAGATCAAACATCTTGCGCACCCGCGCGGTAAGTGTTGCCAGGCCGGGCTGCAGCGATTCGCTGTAGTGCAGTTGCAGGGCATGTTGATCCGCCAGCGCTTGCACGCGAAACCAGCCACGTTGGCCACCCAGTAGCACGCTGCGTGCATAACTGTGCGGTTGCAGGTTTTCCACTCCTGCAAGGGCACGCAGAGCAAAGTGCGCGTGGAATTGTTGCCACTGCCAGGGCGGCTGGTAGCTCAGTAACAGGGTGTGGGGTGATGGGTTCATGGCCGAACAATAACCGCCGTTCGGTTGGCTGTCAGCGCAGAACTGACTTTCAAACTGACGTTTACCCTCTCCCTGGCTTGGGAGAGGGGGCGTGCTCGCTAAGCGCTGGCCACGCGCTGATGCAACTGATGCGACAGCTGCTCCAGCTGTTGGCCCAGGTGCACCAGCGACTCCTGAGCATCCAGCAGTTCGGCACTGGCGGCACGCTGGCGCTGGCTGGCATCGCGTTGCGCGGCGCTGTTGTCGCGCACATGCAACAGTTGCTGGTGCGCCTGGGTAAGCGCCTGGCTGTGTTGCAGAATCGAGCTGGAGAGGTTGTCAGTCAGCCCGGCGTTGCTGCTCAGCGCGCTGCCTACTTCACTGACCTGCATCGCCCCTGTGTCGATGATCTGCTGCGACTGGCCCAGCACGTTCTGTACGGTATCCGCGGTTTCATTGCTGCGTTGTGAGAGATTGCGTACTTCATCGGCCACCACCGCAAAGCCGCGGCCATGCTCACCAGCCCGCGCCGCTTCGATGGCGGCGTTAAGCGCCAGTAGATTGGTTTGCTGAGCGATAGCGCTAATCATCTGCATGGATTCGGCGATGCGCTGGTTGCTCTGCTGAATGGCCTGCATGCTGGCTTGGGCATCTTCCATGCGCTGTGCGCAGGTATTCACCTGGCTGCTGCTGTGCTGGGTGTCCTGGCTGAGCTGCTGCATATGGCCGGTGCTGGCGGCGAGGCTGTCGAGCACTTCATGCAGCGCCAGATCCAGTTGGTGCATGGCATCGGCCTGCTGTTGCACATCGGTGTCGATGCTCTGGCAGCGCTGGCGGATACCGCCGAGGGTCTGTTGCAACTGGCCGGCCATCTGTAACAGGTCGCTGGCGGTGCTGCGCACGTCATCGACAATGCCGCCGAGTTGATCCTGATTGCGCGCGGCGCGCTGACCGAACTCGCGAGATTCATTGAGCGCCTGTTCGGCATCGGCCAGCGCCTGGTTACGCAGTTGCGCGCTGTACCACTGCGCCAACCAGACGGTCAGCACCGGCAGGATAAACCCGGAGTAGGTGTTCACCGCCGCATCGCGCGGGCTCAGCTCGAATACCGGCAGACTGGCGCCGCTGCGTTCCAGGCGGATCAGCCAGAACACGAACAGCACCTGCACCAGGCTCCAGACCATGGCGCTGCGCGCACCGGCCAGCAGGTAGGCGAAGACGATGATTACCGCCGGCCAGTATATATGCGCCGAATGCAGGCCGCCCAATTGGTAGATCAGTAGCATCGAGTAGCTGGCCATGCATGCCAGGGCCATATTGGCTGGCACAGCCAGCGGCAGCACGGCACTGCGCAGTACCAGCAACATCAGTGGCATGCCGAGCACCAGCAGCAACGAGCCATACATCAGTGCGTCGTTACCCAGGCGGCCCCATTTGATACAGCTGTACAGGCCAATGACCACGCTACAAAGGGCGCTGAAGGCCAGCGTGCGGGCCAACAGAACGCTAGCCTGGTCGGTCAAATCATGTGGCAGGAACTGCCCAAGGAAACCCTGTCGCATGAAAACTCCAGTCAGTTGGTTGTACAGCAGTATCGGCGCAAATGGCCGCTGGCTTGAGGGTGGAAAGTGCCAATTTGGCGGATGAAATAGCAAAGTGCCATCTGCACCGACGACTTGTCAGTCGTATTTTCAGGCCAGCGTTTGACGATACTGCCCAGGCGTGAGGCCTTTCCAGCGTTTGAAGGCATGCAGGAAATTCGACACCTCGCTGTAGCCCAGGCGTTCGGCAATCTCCTCCTGGCTCAGGCTGGCGATGGCCAGCAGTTCTTCGGCCAGGGCCTGGCGCACTTCTTCCTGTAACTGGCGAAAGCTGCTGCCTTGCTCTTCCAGGCGGCGACGCAGGGTACGGCTGCTGATGTTCAGCTCGCTGGCGATGACTTCCATATCTGCCAGCCGACCCGGTGTACTCAACAGGCGATCACGAATCTGCCCGGCCAGGCCGCTGCGCACCTGACGTTTGGCCAGCAGGGCCTGGCATTGCTGCTCACAGAGCTGAGCGCTGTGCGGATTGGCGCGGGGCAGGGGCAGATCAAGCAGGTGACGGGAAAAGCTGATGCGGTTCTCTGCGCAGGCAAACTCCGGAAGAATTCCGAATTGCTCGATAAAGCGTGCAGTGTCAGCCGGCGCCGGCATGCTCAGTTGTACGCGTTCCAGGGGCATGCGTTTGCCGGTCAGTTCGCGCTGAATCACCATCACCGCCACGGTATCGCGCAGCAGGAGAAAGTCGCGCACCTGATCCGGCAAATGGCTGCCGTCCAGCTGCAGATGCGCCTGGTCGGCGTCTTCACGCAAGCTGATGCGATTAAAGGCAAAGGTCAGGTCCAGGTAGCGCAGGCCGAGGTCGGCAGCCTGGCGGAAGCTCTGGCTGCTGAGCAAGGCGTAACCCCAGATGCCATAGGTGGTCAGTTGATAGCGCAAACCGGCTTGCAGGCCGAGGTCATCCCGGCCGGGTAGGGCCTCGATCAGGTTGCGGATCAGCTGCAGCTCCTGCGCTCCTTCGATTTCACTGTGCAGCTCGGCCAGTTGCAGGGGGCTGAGGCCGGTGTCGCGCAGGCAGTGTTCGACACTCAAACCATGGTCGAGGCCCAGTTGGGTCAGCAGTTGCACACTGGTGATGCTGCGCCGTGGCAGGCTGTAGGGAAGAGCCGACATGCAGTTATCCGCTGATTTGTCCGAAAGTCACAACCGATTGGCCGACTATGCCATAACCGCTCACGTGCCGTGCAAGTAGCATCTTGGTATCCGCACTGTTTGCGGTTGGGGATATAACAATGCACAACACTTCCCAGAACCAGGCCCCGTTGCGCGTGCTGATTATCGGCAGCGGCTTTGGCGGCCTGGGCATGGCCATCCAGTTACAGAAAGCCGGGATCGAAGATTTTCTGATCCTGGAAAAGGCCGCAGAAGTCGGCGGCACCTGGCGTGACAACAGCTATCCGGGGGCGGCCTGCGATGTGCCGTCGCACCTGTATTCGTTTTCCTTCGAGCCGAAAACCGACTGGAGCCGCAAGTTTGCGCCCCAGGCGGAAATCCATGGCTACATGCTGCACTGCGTGGCCAAGTACCAGCTGCGCTCGCGTATTCGCTGCAATGCCGAAGTGGCCTCGGCGGCTTTCGATGCGGCGGCAGCGTTGTGGCGGGTGACCCTGAGCCCGGGTGAGGAACTCTGCGCCGAGGTGCTGATCAGCGCCTGCGGCCAGCTCAATCAGCCGGCTTATCCGGCGTTACCAGGGATCGAGCAGTTCGCCGGGGAGGCCTTTCACTCGGCGCGCTGGCGGTATGACCTGAACCTGAGCGGTAAGCGTGTGGCGGTGATCGGCACCGGCGCTTCGGCGATCCAGTTTGTTCCGCAGATTCAGTCGCAGGTGGGCGAACTCAAGTTGTTTCAACGCTCGGCGGCCTATGTGTTACCCAAGCCGGATCGTGCCTATCGGCCCTGGGAGCTGGCGCTGATGCGCCGACTACCGTGGTTGCAGCGTCTCGACCGTGGCTTCAAGTACTTGCAACATGAGGTGCGCGGCCTGGCGTTTATCAGCATGCCGTGGCTGATGAAGCTGTTTCGCTTCAGTTTCGAGCGCCACCTCAAACAGCACATCAGTGATCCGCAACTGCGCAGCCAGCTGCAGCCGAACTACCCCATGGGCTGCAAACGCATCCTGATCAGCAATGACTACCTGCCAGCACTGACGCAGCCCAACGTGACGGTGATCAGCGAGGCGATCAGCCGCGTCGGCGAGCGCGCCATCATCACCGCCGATGGCTGCGAGCACCCGTGCGATGTGCTGATCTACGGCACCGGCTTTGCCGCCACGGATTTTCTCGCGCCGATGCAGATTCGCGGCCTCGGCGGGCAGGAGCTGAACCAGGCCTGGCGCGACGGCGCCGAAGCCTACAAGGGCATCAGCGTCAGCGGTTTTCCCAATCTGTTTATTCTTTACGGGCCGAATACCAACCTGGGGCATAACTCGATCATTTATATGCTCGAAAGTCAGTTCCGTTACGTGCTCGGCTGCATCGATTTGCTGCGCCAGCAAGGCGTCCGTTATGTCGACGTAAAAGCCGCAGTACAGCAGCGCTACAACCAGCAAATTCAAGCCAGCTCACATCGAACGATATGGGAGCAGGGCTGCTCAAGCTGGTACAAAACCGCCTCCGGCAAAAGCACCAATAACTGGCCGGGCTATACCTTCACTTACCGCCAGCAGACCCGCGCACCGGAGCTTGATGACTATGAATGCACCCGTTGAATTCACCGCGCCGGCGGCCGATCAGGCGCTGCTGCGCAGCGTTTTGCGTACCAGCCTGCGATTGCTGTTCCGTGGTCTGGTACGCCCACCTATGCCGATTGCCGGACAGCGCGCGGTGCTGCGCCTGCTGACAGCCGCCAGCCCGGCGCCGCGCGGTATCACCCGTAGCGCCGGCACCTTGGGCGGGCGATCCTGTGAGTGGCATAAACCACAGAGTGGTCGCGGCACGGTACTGCTGTACCTGCATGGCGGTGCATACCTGATCGGCGGAGCTAATACCCACCGCACGATCTGCTCGACCCTGGCCAAACGCGGACAGATGGATGTGTGCGCGCTGGATTACCGCCTGGCACCTGAGCATCAATATCCGGCGGCTCGCGAGGATGCGTTGGCCGCGTTTCAGGAGCTGCTGACGCTGGGTTATACGCCCGATCAGATCGTGATTGGCGGCGACTCGGCTGGTGGCAACTTGGCGTTGATTACCAGTTTGCGTTTGCGTGATCTGGATCTGCCGCAACCGGCAGCGTTGGTGTGCTTCTCTCCGGTCACTGACTTTACCGGTACGCAGCTGCACGAGCCGCCAGCCGGTGACCCGCTGATTCACCGCAAATGGGTGGAGCAGGCGCTGGCGCTGTATTGCCCGGCGGGTTTGGCCCACGACGACCCTGGCTTGTCGCCGCAGTTTGCCGATCTGCATGGCCTGGCCCCTGTATTGATTCAGGTCGGTGAAGACGAGATTTTGCGTAACGACAGCCTGCGCTTTGCCGACAAGGCCCAGGCGGCGGGTGTGGATGTACGCCTGCAGCGTTATCCGAACCTGTGGCACGTGTTCCAGGCCCACGCGGGCATGCTCAAGGCCGCTGATTTTGCCCTTGCCGAAGTGGTGAGCTTTCTGCGCGAGCGGGGCTGCTGAGTGAACAATATTCTGATTACCGGCGCCGCGTCAGGGATCGGCGCCGCCACCGCGAGGTTGTTTCATCAACACGGCTGGCAGGTTGGGCTGCTGGATATCAACCACCAGGCGCTGACTCAGTTGGCCGGTGAGTTGGGTAACGTCTGGCATGCCGAGCTGGATGTGAGTGATCCGGCGGCAGTGAAGGTCGCCCTGGCTGACTTCTGCGCCTTGCATGGCGGCCAGTTGCGCCTGCTGTTCAATAGCGCGGGAATTTTGCAGTGCGGGCACTTCGAGGAAATCGAACTGAGCGAGCATGCGCGCATCCTGCAGATCAATGTGCAGGGCCTGCTGAATATGACCCACGCGGCCTTTCCCTATCTGAAAGCCACGCCCGGCGCCCAGGTGATCAATATGGGCTCGGCCTCCGGGCTATATGGCGTACCGCATCTGGCCAGCTATTCGGCCTCCAAGTTCGCCGTGCGCGGGCTGACCGAGGCGCTGGACCTAGAGTGGGCCAAGCATGGCATCCGCGTCGGCGACCTGATGCCGCCGTTTGTCAGCACGCCGATGCTTAACAACCAACGCTTCCAGGCCCCGGTATTGCGCCGTCTGGGCGTCAATCTTGAGGCTGAAGCCGTGGCTCAGGCCGCTTTGGCGCAAACCCGCAGCCATGCGGTACACCGGCCGATCAGCCGACAATTCAAGCTGCTGTACTGGTCCGGCCAGCTGACGCCCGCCTGGCTGACCCGGCGCATCATGGCTTGGCTTAGTCGCGACTGATGGGTTGCTTGTGTGGCTGAAACAACTTTCGCTGGGCAAATGCGCGTTGATGGGACTAGTCTGCAACTAACGCTTCTGACTTGTTCGCTCTGAACAAGCATGCGTTGACCAGCCCTGGTTTCAGGTCTGGCTTATGACATATCAAGCAGCACATCGCTTGATTCTCGGGCGGCACTGCAATCGGTGCCGCAACACCGCTGAGGCTCTGGCGGTAGCAATGGGAAAGCGTTTACCAGGTCGTAGCACTGCAGTATCGACACCTAGTTGGTTCTTTAGCGTCCTGTAAATTTGTCCATCGCCTGAGGAGGTCACTTCATGAGCACAGCCTTGCACGATGATGTCAGTAACGGGGTTTTACGGCGGATGAAGGAGGGTGGCTTCGACTTTGCCAGCTTCCATCCCATCGAGTTCTACGCCCTTTTCCCTGATGAGGAGCGGGCCCGCATGGCCACCCGCAAATTTCGAGGTGAGTCTTTACACGCCCTGGTGACCGAGCGTGGTGACGGTGTCTGGCACCTGCAAGTCAGTAAAGTAATGTTCGCGACATACCACGGCATCGACGACTTCGAGCATGACCTGGAGTCAGTCGTGGCGCCGCTTGGCGGCAAACTGGATGGGTGGGGTGTTACCCAGGAGGTAAGGCAGCCCTGAGAACCTGTCTACGGTCTGCTGCGCGTCGGCCCTGCTGCGTTAAAAACAGGCTCGGAATGCTCATTTACAGCCCGTAAACTCCGCTTTCTCGCCTGTTTTTGCCTTGCATGGCTCTAGCTCGCGAGATCGTAAACAGGTTCTGCAATCCAAACACGGGCCGGCCATAAGCTGGCCCGTGTCATTTCTACCTCGCCGACGCGCGCCCAGCCAATCGCCCCTCGACCCCAGACTGCGCTTTGCTTCAAACTTGGCGCATGACTGACATCCTGATTCTTACCCATATCGATTACTGCCCGCCGGCCCACCTGGGCAAGGTGCTGGAGCAGGCTGGTCACCCCTATACCGTGTTACGCACTGACCTCGGTGAGCTGGACGGCATTGATCTGGACCGACCCAAGGCTGTGGCCATCATGGGCGGACCAATGAGCGTCAATGATCCGCTGCCCTGGCTGGCCACCGAGGTCGCCGCGCTGCAGCACTTTATCCGCCGCGATATTCCGCTGATCGGCCACTGCCTGGGCGGCCAGCTGTTGGCCAAGGCCCTAGGCGCGGACATCAGCCGCATGCCTTACACCGAAAGTGGCTGGCAGCAGCTGACCCGTCTTGACCAGGCTGCGCCCAGCCCCTGGTTGCAGCACTTGCCTGAACAGTTCCCGATCTTTCAATGGCATGGCGACAGCTTCGCCATTCCTGAGGGCGCCCAGCCCTTGCTCAGCAGCCCCTGGTGCAGCAACCAGGCGTTTGCCTGGGGCGATAAAATCCTGGCCCTGCAAGGCCACCCGGAAATGGACGAAGCCCTGGTGCGCCAGTGGCTCGGCGACTGGCACCACCTGCTGGATGAAAGCCAACCCAGCCAGCAGAGCAGGGCGCAGATGCTCGACCAACTACCCGACAAAGTTGCCGAACTGAACCGCGTAGCAGAAGGCTTCTATCGCCACTGGCTGCAACTGGCCGGGTTCTGATGCTCGGCTAGGGTGGATGACGCTTTCCCATCCATCAATGGTTGCCGTGCGGTGGATAAAAAGAGCGTTATCCACCCTACGGACTTGCCGCCTTAAAATGGCGCGGCCTGCGACCTGGCGGTCACCATTGCGCCCCGGCTTGGTGCGTTGCTCGTATCGCAAATGCTCAAGTCACTGATTTAAAACATTTTTGTTGTATGGCGCGGGCCTTGCAAAGCTGTCTCCATGTCCGGGTGACAAGGAGTACGGCATGGCCCGCACCTTTTATGACGAGATGTACGACGCGAGTGGCGCTGTCCGCCCGCACTACCAAGCCTTTGCCCGCTGGTTAGCGGATACGCCGGATGAACTGCTGGCCCAGCGCCGCCGGGAAGCCGACCTGCTGTTTCACCGCGCGGGTATCACCTTCACCCTGTACGGCGACGACCAGGGCACCGAGCGGTTGATCCCGTTCGACATCATCCCGCGCAGCATCCCTGCCAGCGAATGGCGCATCGTCGAACGCGGCTGCATCCAGCGCGTGCAGGCGCTGAACATGTTCCTTGCAGACCTCTACCACGATCAGCGCATCATCAAGGCCGGCATCGTGCCTGCCGAGCAGGTGCTGGCCAACGAGGGTTACCAGATCGCCATGCAGGGTCTCAACCTGCACCGCGACCTTTACGCCCACATTGCCGGGGTCGATCTGGTACGTGATGGCGACGGCAGCTACTACGTACTGGAAGACAACCTGCGCACGCCCAGCGGCGTCAGCTACATGCTCGAAGACCGCAAGATGATGATGCGCCTGTTCCCCGAGCTGTTCGCCGCCCAGCGCGTGGCACCGATTGACCACTACCCGAACCTGCTGCTCGACACGCTGAAGTCCTCCAGCCCGCTGGATAACCCCAACGTCGTGGTGCTGACGCCGGGGCGTTTCAACAGCGCCTATTTCGAACACGCCTTCCTTTCCCGCGAAATGGGCGTGGAGCTGGTTGAAGGTGCGGACCTGTTTGTGCGTGACGACAAGCTGTTTATGCGCACCACCGCCGGGGCCAAGCAGGTGGATGTGGTCTACCGCCGCCTCGACGACGCCTTCCTTGATCCATTGGCGTTCAACCCCGATTCCATGCTCGGCGTGCCTGGCCTGCTGGCCTGCTACCGCAGCGGTAACGTGGTGCTGGCCAACGCCATCGGCACCGGGGTGGCGGACGATAAATCCATCTATCCCTATGTCGACGACATGATCCGCTTCTACCTCAGCGAAGAGCCGATCCTGAAAAACGTGCCGACCTTCCAGTGCCGCAAACCGGCCGAGCTATCCCATGTGCTGGCCAACCTGGAGCATCTGGTGGTCAAGGAAACCCAAGGTTCCGGGGGCTACGGCATGCTGGTTGGCCCGGCAGCCACCAAGGCCGAAATCGAAGACTTCCGCGCCCGCCTGATTGCCCGCCCCGAGGCCTATATCGCCCAACCGACCCTGTGCCTGTCGACCTGCCCGACCTTTGTTGAGCGCGGCATCGCGCCTCGCCATATCGACCTGCGGCCGTTCGTCCTGTCCGGCAAGGAAACCCGCATCGTCCCTGGCGGCCTGACTCGCGTCGCGCTGCGCGAAGGCTCGCTGGTGGTCAACTCGTCCCAGGGTGGCGGCACCAAAGACACCTGGGTGGTGGAGGACTAACCATGCTTTCAAGAACTGCCTCTGATCTCTACTGGATGTCGCGCTACCTGGAGCGCGCGGAAAACCTCGCGCGCATGCTTGAAGTCAGCTACTCGCTGTCGCTGATGCCGCAGGACGGGCGCGGCGATGGCCTGGAAGAACTGGCTCTGCCGCTGCTGATTACCGGCACCCTGGATGATTACCTGGAGCGCCACGGCCCGCTGCACGCCGAGCGCATGCTGCACTTCTTCGCCCTCGATGCGAGCAACCCGGCGAGCATCTACTGCTGCCTGCAGGCCGCGCGCAGCAACGCCCACGCCGTGCGCGGGCGGATCACCGCCGACATGTGGGAAAACATCAACGCCACCTGGCTGGAAATCCATGGCATCGCGCAGCAAGGCCTGAGTCGCTACGGCATCAGCCGTTTCTGCGAATGGGTCAAGGAGCGCTCGCACCTGTTTCGTGGCGCCACCTTCGGCACCATCATGCGCGGCGACCCGTATCGCTTTATCCGTCTGGGCACCTTTATCGAGCGCGCCGACAACACCCTGCGCCTGCTCGACGCGCGCTATGAAATGCTCGGCGAGGATATCGACGAAGTCGACGGCCGCCCGGCGCGCAGCTACTACCAGTGGACCGCGCTGCTCCGTGCTTTGTCATCATTCGAGGCGTTTGCCGAGATCTATCGTGGCTCGCCCGGTACGCGCAAAGTCTCCGAACTGCTGCTGCTACGTGCCGATGTACCGCGCTCGCTGCGCGCCTGCATGGACGAATTGAGCCTGATGCTCGCCAGCCTGCCTGGCGACAACGGCCGCCCGGCCCAGCGCCTGGCCGCCGAACTGGAAGCGCGGCTGCGCTATACCAGCATCGAAGAAGTACTCGACGAGGGCCTGCACGCCTGGCTCACCGATTTCATCCTGCTGGTTCGCCAGCTGGGCCAAGCCATCCAAAGTTCCTACCTGGAGGTCGCATGAGACTGTCCATCAGCCACGACACTACCTATCACTATGAAGACCAGGTGCGTACCAGCATCCAGTACCTGCGCATGACCCCGCACGACAGCGAACGCCAGCAGGTACTCAGCTGGGAATTGACCCTGCCGCGTCCGGTGCGCGCCCAGCTCGATCCCTACGGCAATATCCTGCATGTGCTGACCATGGATGAGCCGCATGAATCCATCGTTATCGGCGCCCGTGGCCAGGTGGAAATCGACGAAGCGCGGGAGGCCGAGCACGAAAGTCAGTCGGCGCTGCCGTTTCTGCGCTTTACCCGCTTGACCGAAGCCGACGAAGCCCTGCGCGAGTTTGCCAAACTGCAAAGCCGCAGCCGCCCGGACCGCAGCGGCCTGATCGACCTGATGCATGCGTTGAATGCGCATATCCGTTACCAGCCGGGCAGCACCGCCGTGGAAACCAGCGCCAGTGAAGCCTTCGCCGGCGGCAAGGGCGTCTGTCAGGATCACGCTCACGCCTTCCTGGCCTGCGCGCGCAGCCTGGGCGTTCCAGCGCGTTATGTGTCGGGTTATCTGTTTACCGACAGCGAAGACCATCTGGCCAGCCACGCCTGGGCCGAAGCCTGGCTGGACGACGCCTGGTACAGCTTCGATGTGACCAACTGTTTGGCCAAGCCGGAGCGGCATTTGAAGTTGGCCGTGGGCCTGGATTATCTGGATGCCTGCCCGGTGCGTGGCATGCGCCGGGGCGGTGGCATCGAGCAGATGCATGCGCAGGTGGAGGTTGCACCGGTGATTCGGGTGCAACAGCAGTAGAGGCGCTGCGCTAGCTTCGTAGGGTGGGTTAGTGGCGCTGATCCGAGATTGATTGCGTAACTCGGAGTTTGAGCGCCACGTAACCCACCAAGCGGTTGTAGGCTCTAGTTTTGGTTTCGCCCCTTACGGGCGAGTCACTTTTGCCAGTCGCCGCAAAAGTAACCAAAAACGCTTGCCCCGACATCCGGCCCTGCCTGCGGCAGGGTTCGTGAACAGAATCATTGCTCCAGGGGCCCGCCGCGAAGGGCCATCCCTGGCCCATCTCGGCTCTCGCGACATCCATGTCGCTCAACCCCTTGACTCGCTTTGCTCGCCCTGCGGGCCAGCCTGCGGCTGTTACTCCGCTGCGCTCCGTTTCACAACGATTCTGTTCACCCTCCTGAAGGGGCGTTTGGCGTCGTCTGCACGTTTTGTGCGGATTGACTAAAAGCCAAAGCAGATGCCTGCCACCCAGACGATTTGATGAGTATCACGTTGCTCAACCTGCGCGGCCCGACCCATCCTACGAACTGGCGGGCTCTGCGAAACCTGTAGCAGCGGTGGGAACGCCTAGTTATTGGCCGCGATGTTTTTGTATTCACCTCGATTCGCGGGCAAGCCCGCTCCTACAAAGGCTTCACTTTGTGCCCCACCATATGCCGTAAATACTCAACCAACTCCCCCAATTCCTTGTCACTCAACACCTCAACCGCAAACCCCGGCATCTTGCCCTGCGGCCAGCGCCGCAAGCTCTGTGGGTCGCGGATATAGCGGGTTAGAAAATCGCTGCTGAAATACTCGGTCGGGTTATGCGGAATATTCAGGTCCGGGCCGAATTGCGAGTCGCCTGCGCCATTCAAGCGGTGACAGGCCATGCAGTTTTTCTGGTACTGGGCAAAACCGGCCTGCACCGCCGGGCTGGCGTCTGCTGCCGGCAGTAGTTGCGGGAAGCGCTGCGCTACCGGGGCCAGTTTGCGGATGGTGGCCAGCTGGAATGGCCATTGTTCCGGGCCGATCTGGCTCGCGGCCGGGTTTTGCCAGACCAGGTAGAACGGCCCGGCGCTGGGTTTGCCGTTGCCCAAGGCGGGCCAGGGTTGCGCTGGGTCTTCGATGGCCAGCCAGGCCTGGCTGCCGGTTTGGCTGAGCGCGGGGGCAGCAGACAGTTCGGCGGCAAAGCCGTCGCTGGCTACCAGTTGCAGGTGATCGCCCGGCTGCACACCTTCCAGCAGCGCGGCCAACGGCACGGCGCGGTAGCGCATGTTGCGTTTGTAGCTGACGTCGTCGCTGATCTCGACGCTCTGCGCCTGCGGGTGGGCGAGCAGTTGCGCGCTGCTCAGGCGCTGGCTGCCGTTGCCCAGTTCCAGGGTCAGTTCGGCGGCGTGCAGGTGGCTGAAGGGTAGGAGGGCGAGCAGGGCGATGCAGAGGGTGCGCTTATTCAATCCTGCGACTCCAGGGCGAGTTTCAGTTCGTCATAGCCGCCCGCGTTGATCAGGTTGCTGTAGCCCATGGCGCGCAGGCTTTCTTCGGCGATGCTGGAGCGGCGGCCGCTGCGGCAATACAGCACGATGGGGGTGTCCTTGTCCGGGGCAATAGCGCTGATGCGGCTGGCGATCTGTTCATGGTCGATCTGCTCTGCACCTGGCAGTGCGCCGGCGGCGAATTCATCGGCGGTACGCACATCGATCAGCACGCTTTCCGGTGATTGCAGGGCGACAACGGCGGCGCTGAGTTCGGCTTCGCCGGCCAGCAGAGGCAGGCTGACCAGCAGGCTGAGGGTGGCAAATAGGGTGCGCATGGTGTGCTCCTTGGGTTGATTGAAATCACCCTAGCACAGGCGCTGCTTTGCACGTGTTTGTTGAGTTAGCGCTGCCGCTGCCGGCTCACTCCACGGTGGCAGGCAGGGCAGGAAATCAGGGGTTTAGCTGACCAAGCGGGTCAGGTTGGGAAGAATCAGAATGACGGTGGTGGCAAACACGATCATGCCTGCCTGACGCATTTTCACTGGATTGAACATGGCGGTTGGCCTTGTTGTTTTTTGCGGGTGGTCGTCGCTGTCCTGCTTAATACGCGGATGCGACGCCACGCCTCGTGTTGATCATTCAAGCCGTCCCGGCAAAACCCGGCGACGACGCCTACAACAGCCGACCTGCGCTCTATTTGCCGGTGGCTTGATTCAACTGTAGGGGCGCGCAGCGCCTGGCTATAGATGCCTTGATTACTACGGTGCGCAGGCTAGTTGCCAGCGGTTATGACGCCTGGCCCGCATCAGGCAAGCGGGCCTTGAGCTAGACGCGCTTGTTGCCTTTTGCCCAGTGATTGACCGTTTGTCTGAGCTGAGCGGTCAATAGGCCTGAGCACTTCGGTCATTGAGACTGCCCCCGCCCGGCGTATGGTAGGCCCCGCAGGCCGTTGAAAAACTACCTACGTTGGCAATACGGCGTTAAAAACAGGCTCGGAATGCTCATTTACAGCTCGTAAACTCCGCTTCCTCGCCTGTTTTTGCCTTGTCTTTCCTGCCTCGCCGACGTTTTTCAACGGCCTACCACTCAACAAAAACAGGCGTGGGCCCCACCTGCGCCATCAGCCACCCTCCATTGGAGGTCTGAGGACGCCATGACCGAAGCATATATTTTCGATGCCGTGCGCACGCCCCGCGGCAAGGGCAAGAAGGACGGCGCGCTTTACAGCGTCAAGCCTGTCGACCTGATCGCCGGCTTGCTCAAGGCGCTGCAAGCGCGCAATAACCTGGACACCAGCCAGGTCGATGACATCGTGCTCGGCTGCGTAACGCCGGTGGGTGATCAGGGCGCGGACATCGCCAAGACTGCGGCAATGGTCGCCGATTGGGATGTCAGCGTGTCGGGCGTGCAACTCAACCGTTTCTGCGCCTCGGGCCTGGAAGCGGTGAACCTCGGCGCGATGAAGGTGCGTTCCGGTTTCGAAGACCTGGTAGTGGTTGGCGGCGTCGAGTCGATGTCGCGCATTCCCATGGGTTCCGATGGCGGCGCCTGGGTGATGGACCCGGCGACCAATATGCACACCCATTTCACTCCGCAGGGTATCGGCGCCGATCTGATCGCCACCCTGGAAGGTTTCAGCCGCACGGACGTCGACAGCTTTGCCCTGCGCTCGCAGCAGAAGGCCGCCCGCGCCAGCAAGGACGGTTCGTTCAGCAAATCTCTGGTTCCGGTGGCCGATCAGAACGGTATCGTTCTGCTCGATCACGACGAATTTATCCGTGGCGAATCCACCCTCGAAGGCCTGGGCAAGCTCAAGCCAAGCTTCGAGATGATGGGCCAGATGGGCTTCGACAGCACCGCGCTGCGCGTCTACAGCCATGTTGAGCAGATCAACCACGTACACACCCCAGGCAACAGCTCGGGCATCGTCGATGGTTCGGCCTTGATGCTGATCGGCTCTGAGGCCAAAGGCCGCGAGCTGGGTCTGAAGCCGCGTGCACGCATCGTCGCCACTGCCGTGACCAGCACCGACCCGACCATCATGCTCACCGGCCCGGCGCCGGCCACCCGCAAGGCGTTGGCCAAGGCTGGACTCAACGTCAATGACATCGACCTGTTCGAGGTCAACGAGGCGTTCGCTTCGGTGGTGATGAAGTTTATGAAGGACATGGGCGTCAGCGAGGACAAGGTCAACGTCAACGGCGGCTCCATCGCCATGGGCCACCCGCTGGGTGCAACCGGTTGCGCCATCCTCGGCACCCTGCTCGATGAGCTGGAGAAGCGCCAGCTGCGCTACGGCCTGGCCACCCTATGCGTGGGCGGCGGTATGGGTATTGCCACGATTATTGAAAGAGTTTGAGGCGGAGATAAGAAAAATGACTGACGCCATCCGTTACGAAAAAGGCCAGGACAATATCGTCGTTCTGACCATGGATATGCCTGGCCAGAGCGCCAACACGATGAACGCGGTGTACCGCGAAGCCATGGGCAAGATTGTTGACCGCCTGGAAGCCGAGAAGGATTCCATTGCCGGGGTCATCCTCACCTCAGCGAAGAAGACCTTCTTCGCCGGCGGTGATCTGAACGAGCTGATCAAGGTCACCAAGGCTGATGCGCCGGCCTTCTATCAGATGATCCTCAACATCAAGGGTCAACTGCGTCGCCTGGAAACCCTAGGTAAGCCGGTGGTTGCGGCGATCAACGGTGCAGCTCTGGGCGGCGGCTGGGAAATTGCTCTGGCCTGCCATCACCGTATCGCCCTGAACAATTCCAGCATTCAGCTCGGCCTGCCGGAAGTGACCCTTGGCCTGCTGCCAGGTGGCGGCGGGGTGGTGCGTATGGTGCGCATCCTCGGTCTGGAAAAAGCCCTGCCGTACCTGGCCGAAGGCAAGAAGGTGCGCCCTGATGCGGCGCTCAAGGCTGGTCTGATCCATGAACTGGCCAGCGACAGTGATGACCTGCTGGCCAAGGCACGCGCCTTTATCGCGGCCAACCCGACCGCCGTGCAGCCTTGGGACGTGAAAGGCTACAAGATTCCCGGCGGTACACCGTCGAGCCCGAATGTGGCGCAGATGCTGGCCATCGCCCCGAGCGTGCTGCGTGACAAGACCAAGGGCTGCTTCCCGGCGCCGGAGAAGATCATGTGCGCCGCCGTTGAGGGGGCGCAGGTCGACTTCGACACCGCGCAGATCATCGAAGCGCGCTACTTCACCGAGCTGACCACCGGTCAGGTGGCGAAGAACATGATTGGCACATTCTGGTTCCAGCTCAATGAAATCAACGCCGGCGGCTCACGCCCACAAGGCTTTGAGCCTTACGTGACCAAGAAGGTCGGTGTGCTCGGTGCCGGCATGATGGGCGCCGGTATTGCCTACGTGTCGGCGGTCGCCGGTATCGAGGTGGTGCTCAAGGACATTTCCATCGAAGCCGCTGAGAAGGGCAAGAGCTACTCGGCCAAGCTGCTGGAGAAAAAGGTCGGTCGTGGCCAGATGAGCGCCGAGAAGCGCGATGGCATTCTGGCGCGGATCAAACCCACGGTCAGTGACGCTGATTTCGAGGGCTGCGACCTGATCATCGAAGCGGTATTTGAGGATCGTGACCTCAAGGCCAATGTCACCGCGGCAGCCGAGCGTGCAGCGCTGGCGGATGCGGTGATTGCTTCCAACACCTCAACCCTGCCGATTACCGGCTTGGCCACGGCGGTGCAGAAGCAGGACAAGTTTATCGGCCTGCATTTCTTCAGCCCGGTGGACAAGATGCCGTTGGTGGAAATCATCAAGGGCGAGCACACCAGCGACGAGACCCTGGCGCGTGGTTTTGACTACGTCATGCAGATCAAGAAGACCCCGATTGTGGTCAATGACAGCCGCGGCTTCTTCACCTCGCGGGTGTTCGGCACCTTCACCAACGAAGGCCTGGCCATGTTGGGTGAGGGCGTGAGCGCGGCGATGATCGAGAACGAAGCGCGCAAGGCCGGCATGCCGGTTGGCCCGCTGGCGATCAGCGATGAAGTGTCGATGAGCCTGATGAACCATATCCGACAGCAGACCATCAAGGACCTCGCTGCCGAAGGCAAGCAGATCCCCGAGCACCCGGCGTTTGCGGTGATCGACATGATGCTCAACGAGTACAAGCGCCCGGGCAAGGCGGCAGGTGCGGGCTTCTACGATTACCCGGCGGGTGGCAAGAAGCACCTGTGGCCGGAGCTTAAGGCGCGTTTTGAGAAGAGCGATGCGCAGATTTCGCAGATCGATGTGCGGGATCGCATCCTGTTTATCCAGGCCATCGAAACCGTGCGCTGCGTGGAAGAGGCCGTGCTCAAGTCGGTAGCCGATGCCAACATCGGCTCGATCATGGGCATCGGCTTTGCTGCCTGGACCGGCGGTGCGCTGCAATTTATCAACCAGTACGGAGTGAAGGACTTCGTCGCCCGCGCCCAGTATCTGGCTGAGCAGTACGGCGAGCGCTTCCTGCCGCCGGCGTTGCTGCTGGAGAAGGCGGCGAAGAACGAAAGTTTCTAACACCGTCGCGTTAAGGTATCGGTAATGAAAACCGGCTCCCTGTGAGCCGGTTTTTTATCGCCTGTAGAGTGTGGAAGACCAGCCTATTTATGGCTACAGCACTAGACTGCTGCAATGACCACGACGGTGTGGCGCAAGGGAGGTGTTATGACAATCGGGATACGCAGTGTGCTGGCAATAAACTTGGGGTTACTGGCCACTCCGGTGTGGGCGGATGATTGCGCCAATGCCATGGATCAACTCACCCTCAATCAATGCGCGGCGGCAGAGTATGCCGCTCAGGATAAACGTCTGAATCAGCTCTACGGCGATTACCGCAAGCGTCTGGATGATGGGCAGAAGCAGCAACTCAAGGACGTGCAGCTGGCCTGGATCAAGTTCCGTGATCTGGCTTGCGCGTTCGAGTCAGCGTCGGTGGAGGGTGGTTCGGCCTATCCGATGGTGCTAAACGGCTGCCTGACGCAAAAGACCGCCGCACGGGTCAAGGAGCTGGAGCAGCTGGCCGTCTGTGAAGAAGGCGACTTGAGCTGCCCAATGCCAGCGCAGTAGCGTTCAGCAGGCCGGGCGACCGCAGAGCAACTGTTGAATGGCCTGGCGCTCGCTCAGGTGAGTGGGCATACGCAAGGTGGTCAGGGTGCCATCGCTAAGCTGGATGGCCAGTTCTGACTCAAAGTGGATGCCGCTACTGTCGACAGTGGCATAGGTCACGCCATAGACGTTCTGGTTGCTCAGTGATTGGGCGATGCTCATGGCATTCTCCTGATTGCAGGGTGCAGTTATTTACCGGCGTTCTGGTCGGCCTTGAGTTGTGCGGCTTGCACTTTCTCGGCTTGGCGTTGGCTGCTCGCGCTGTGGTTGCTGGTAAAGGCCGATGCGGCAAGCAGGCTGGCGATGGCGGAAAAACTGGTCATAGTTATGTCCTCTGGTAAGTGGGGCGCAGTGCCCGATGGCCAGATCATCTGCGCGTGCCGCTATCGACAGAAGTGAATGGTGCTTATGGTGACTATCGAGGGTGCTGATGGGCCCCGGGTAATTGGTCGGGTTTAGCCCGTAGCTATTGCCTTGCAGCCTGTCAGCAGGCACGCTTGCGCGCTGGAAAAACAACCCTCCTGCGCCCTAGGTAACCGCCCATATGCCGCTGCAGATATGCATCCTGGAAACCGATGTTCTTCGCCCTGAATTGGTCGACCAATACGACAGTTATGGCCGTATGTTCGAGCAGTTGTTCGCCCGTCAGCCAATTGCTGCCGAGTTCAAGGTGTACAACGTAATGGAGGGGCATTACCCGCCGGACAGCGAGCGCTACGATGCTTATCTGGTGACGGGCAGCAAGGCAGATTCCTTCGGTAGCGATGCCTGGATCCAGACGCTGAAAACCTACCTGCTGGAGCGCTACAACCGGGGCGACAAGCTGCTCGGTGTGTGCTTCGGTCATCAGCTGCTGGCGCTGCTGCTGGGCGGCAAGGCTGAGCGCGCGGTGCAGGGTTGGGGGGTGGGTATCCATCAGTACCGCATGGCGAGCAAGCCGACCTGGATGAGCCCTGACCTGGAGGACCTGACCCTGCTGATCAGCCACCAGGATCAGGTGACCCAACTGCCGGAAAACGCCACGTTGCTGGCCAGCAGCGAGTTCTGCCCGATTGCCTCCTACTGCATCGGCGATCAGGTGCTGTGCTTCCAGGGCCACCCCGAGTTTGTGCATGACTACTCGCGCGCGCTACTTGATCTGCGCCAAAAGCATATTGGTGAGCCGGCCTACTCCAAGGGCGTCGACAGCCTGCAGCATGACCACCAGGGCCACACCGTGGCCGAGTGGATGATGCGCTTTGTCGCCCAGGGTCGTGCCGGCCTGGCTGAGTAACTCGCAGTTGCACGAAAAAGCCCGGTCAGTGACCGGGCTTTTTTATGGTGCGCCATCCATGGTCGTCCCCTTGCGGGCCGTCGCTACGCGCCGTTAAACATTGCTCTATAGCCAGCCGTAATGCTTGAAGCTCGCGTAGAGTCCGACGCAGCCTGTGGTGATCAGACCGAGCACGCCAAAGTAGCCGTACTGCCAGGCGAGCTCCGGCATGTTCTGAAAGTTCATCCCGTAGATTCCCGCCACCGCCGTGGGAAAGGCCAGGATCGCCGCCCAGGCGGCGAACTTGCGCTGGGTGACGCTTTGTCTTGAGGATTCCAGCAGCAGGCCGATTTCGATGGCGTGGTCGGCCATCTCGCGTAGGCCGGTGAGGTCTTCCAGCAAACGGTTGACGTGAATCGCCACGTCGCGGAAGTAGGGGCGCATGTTCTTGTCGATAAACGGGAAGTCGAGGCGCTGCAGCTCTTTGCAGATTTCTGCCAGCGGCCCGATATAACGACGCAACCGCAGCAGATCGCGACGCAGGCCCTGGATGCGCTCTACATCGGACTGGCTCAGTGGGTTTTTCAGCACGTGCTGTTCCACTTCCTCAAGCTCGACGTGGTAGTTGTCCATCAGCGGGCGGTAGTTCTCGATCACGAAGCTGAGCAGGGCGTAGAGCACGAAGTCCTCGCCGTGCTCTAGCAGTAGCGGACGCGCCTCGCAGCGTTGGCGGACCTGGGAATAGGGCGCGGATTCTCCGTAGCGTGCGCTGATGATGTAACCGCTGCCGGCGAACAGCTGGGTTTCGACAAAGGTCAGCTCGTCATTGACCAGAATGGGTGAGTAGAGCACCAGAAACAGCGCGTCGCCGAAGGTTTCCAGCTTGGGCCGGGTGTGCCGCTGCAGGGCGTCTTCCAGTGCCAGTTCATGCAGGTCGAATTGCTGCTGCAGGCTGGTCAGCTCTTCGGAGCAGGGGTCATGCAGGCCGATCCAGACGAAATGCCCCGGTTTCTTTGACCATGGCTTGCCTTCGTCGAGGTTGATATTGGTGACTTTCTTGCCCTTGCTGTAGACGGCGGCAGCAACAACGCGACCCATAGTGTTTCCTTATTATCGGTGACCTCAGCACGCAGCTTAGCGGCTTGCTCGCTGCCGGTGTGACTGAAACGGTTGTTATGCGGGCTGCATCCGTCAATAAAAAACCCAGCGCGTGGCTGGGCTTTTTATTGGCGTACGGGTTGACTCAGGCGCTTTGGCTGAGCTGCTGATCCATGGCCTCGATACAGTGCTGCATCTGCGTGCGGCAGGTTTCGACCAGCTGCGGCAGGTCATCCTGGCTCAGGCCGGCAGTGGGGATGGCCGGCAGCGAGCGGATCATTATTTCGCCGCTATTCCAGCGGTTGAGTTGGATATGGTTGACGTAGGTGCTGACGCACACTGGGATGATCGGGACGCCAGCGGCAATTGCCATCTGAAATGCGCCTTTCTTGAACGGCAGTAGGCCCTTGCCGAGGTTGCGCGTGCCTTCCGGGAACACCCAGATCGAGGTGTCCTTGTGCTTGAGCGTATCGGTGGTGGTGAGCATGGCCTGCTTGGCGCGAATCGCATTGCCACGGTCGAGCAGCACGTTGCCGGCCAGCCAGTACAGCTGACCGAAGAACGGCACCCACTTCAGGCTCTTCTTGCCGATGCTCACGGTGCGCTTGGGCACCACGCGGCCAAGCACGTAGAGATCATAGTTGGATTGGTGGTTGGCGATGATCACGCAGGAGTGCTGATGTTCCAGAGTGTGCACGTCGGTCTTCAGCTTCCAGCGCAACAGCCATTGCGCCGGGACGCTGTAGAGGCGTGCGCACAAGCGGCTGTTATCCGGGTTGAACGGGCGGCAGAGGCCAAGCAACAGGCCCAGAATGCCGGCGAGGATAAAATGCACGCCCATCGCCAGCATGCGCAGAAGAAAAAGCATTTGGTACGCCCGTCATAGGAAAAAGGCGCGCAGTGTACGGGCGTGCACTGCTTTCGGCAATTGATGCTGATCAGAGGTCGTTAGCGCTTGTTGCGTCCTCGCTAGAGCCTTTGCCAGTAGCGGGTAGCAGATCAATCGAGCTGTAGCGCTGGGCCAGGCGGGTGATGCTGCCATCCTGCTCAAGGGTTAGCAGAGCTTGATCCAGTTGCTGCTTGAAGTCCTGCTTGTAGGGGTAGGCCTGTTCATTGATGCGGGTATAGCCCAGATGACCGTGCTCGCTGGACAGCGTCGGCCCTTCAACCAGCCAGTCCAGGCCACTGCTGGCAAACAGGCCTTCGCTGCGCATTTGCTGCAGCTCCCAGAGGATCGACAGGCGATCATTGACATACACATCGATGCGCTTGCGCCTGAGTTGCAGCAGATTGGTGCGGTTGTCTGTGGCGTAGCTCTGTTTGACCTCACCGGCCGCGAGCATGGTTTTGTAGCTCGGCGCGGCGATGATATTGAAACCGCGGTTGAGGCCAATGCGTAGCCCTGTATAAGCCGCTGGGAAATCTTCGATGGCACGTTGCCGAGCCAACTCGGCACGCACGAAGGCCACCACGCTTTCTTCCAGAATCGGCCGCGAATAATCCATCCACGGTCGTTCCACAGGGCGGTGGTAAGGCGGGAACAGGGCAAAGGCTGTACCCTTTTCCAGCGCTGCCAGCCCGCGTGGCCAGGGCACCGGGCGGATACTTACGCGATAACCCGGCATGCGCGCGAAGGCCGCACGCAGAATGTCGCTGTACAGACCTTTGGCTTCGCCGTTTGCGGCGTAGCTGTAGGGCGGATAACTGGCGTCACACAACACCGTAACACTGACGGGCGTTTGCGCCTGGGCGATGTTATGCATGGCCAGGCACAGTAACCACGTTACGAGTATGCGCATGCCCAATCTCCTTATCGGTTGGCGCTGGCAGCACGCGCAGGTGCAGCCCTATGTATGGGAACTCAGACCTTGAAGCGTCCGAGCAGATGGTCCTGCTGGCCGACTTGTTCGACCATTACGGCGCACTGGCGCACCTGTTCTTCGGCGCCGGCGGCTACCTCATGGCTGATGTCGCGGATGTTGGTGGTGTTGCGGTTGATCTCCTCTGTGGTGGCACTCTGCTGCTCTGCGGCGGTAGCAATTTGCAGGTTCATGTCGTTAATCCGGGTGATCGCATCACTGATGCGTCCGAGCATGTCGTTGGCCGCACCGGCTTCTTCTGCGGTTTTGCTGGCAGTATCGCGGCTTTGCTGCATGCGTGATTCAGCCTGCTTCACCCCGGATTGCAGCTGATCGATCATCTGGCGGATTTCCTGGGTCGACTGCTGGGTACGCGAAGCCAGTGAGCGTACTTCATCGGCAACCACGGCAAAACCTCGGCCGGACTCACCCGCGCGCGCGGCTTCGATGGCGGCATTGAGAGCGAGCAGGTTGGTCTGGTCGGCAATGCTGGTGATCACCGAGAGGATCGACTCGATGTTGTGGCTGAGTTTGGCCAGTTCATTGATCGCATGGCTGGTTTCGTCCATTTCCTCGGCCAGGTGCTTGATCGCTTCGGTGGAGCGCGAAACCACGCGCACGCCATTTTCAGTCTCCTGATTAGCTGCCAGTGCAGCCTGCGCCGCCGCCTGCGCGTTGCGTGCGACTTCCTCGGCGGTGGAGGCCATTTCCTGCATGGCGGTGGCCAGCTGATCCAGCTCCTGCAGCTGTTGCTGCAAGCGATTGGCCGCCTGGTTGGCTTCGCTGGAGGTCAGCGTGGTGCTTTCACGCACCTGCCTGGAGCTGCCCATCACCTCGCTGATCAGGCTCTGCAAACTTTGCAGGAAGCTGTTGAACTCCTTGGAGACCAGAGCAATTTCATCGTTGCCAGTGGCGGGCAGGCGGCGGGTCAGGTCGCCTTCACCGCTGTTCACTTCATGCAACGAGTTGTGCAGGTGATCGAGGGGCTTGAGCAAGCTGTTCATCAGCACGCCCAGCACGATCAGGCTGATGATCACCCCAAGTACGGTGCCGATCACTGCGCGCCAGCTCAAGGCATTGGCTTCGGCCATGACGACGCCCTTGTCCAGCACCACGCCGATATACCAGTCCATACCTTTGAGATTCGGCAGTGGGGTAAAGGACACCAGTAGGTCCTTGTCACCGCCACTGGTTTCCTGCAGCTCCTTATCCAGCGCCGGGCTCTGGCCGCCGAACAGTTCGCTGTAGCTTTTGCCGTTCAGCTCGGTGTTGGGGTGGGAGATGATATTGCCGTTGCGCGTGAGCAGAAAGGCGTAGCCGGCACCATTGAAATCCAGGGTGTTGACCGCATCGGCGACGGTTTTCAGGCGAATGTCGCCGCCGAGTACACCGAGAAATTCGCCCGCATTGGTAATGCGGGTCACGGCGGAGATCAGGATTTCACCGGTGGTGGAGTCCACATAGGGCTCGGTGAGCACGGCCTGGCTGCCGGCTTTGCCAGTGTCATACCAAGGGCGCTGGCGACCATCCCATTCAGGCGCGGGTTGCCATTCGTCAGTGTTCTTGATCGGTTTGCCATCACTTTGCAACGCGCCGAATACCAGGATGAACTCGTTCTTCAGCATGGGCGTGTTAACGATGCGCTGGGTTTCTTCGGGGCTGTAATTGCTGTCGATGCTTTGTGCCATCAGATCCATCAGCTTGAGCTTGGCGTTGAGCCAGTTCTCGATCTGTCGGGCCAATGCGTTACTCGACTCTGCGATGCTCGCTGCAACCTGATTATGCAGGGTTTCACGAACCTGGCTAACTTGTGCCAGTGACAGCAGGCTGGTGGTGAGGAACAGAACGATGGCCGCGGCCAGACCAACCTTATGGGCAATCTTCATAACACGCTCCCGACGGCAATTTCGAATAGATCGGTGAGTGCCTCTGCTCCCTGGCCTTACCTGTTAAAAGTAATACAGCCTGGGCAGATTGCTTGCCGATTCGCCACTGTTTTGCCATTAAATGCAAAAGCCCGGCACATGGGCCGGGCTTCGCGGTGTTGCTGTGGGGATTTACACCATGTGCTGCTTGTCCAGCTCTACCGCCTGGTCGAGGGCCTCGAGCAGCGCCTTGCGTACTTTCAGCTTGGTGTTCTTGTGCGCAGTCATGTTGATCTTCTTCATCTGCTGGGCAACCGCCAGGGCAGTGGCGTGCAATTGCTCGGCCGGCACCACCTTGTCGAGGAAGCCGGCATCCACCGCGCCTTGTGGGTCGAACATCTCGCCGTTGATCACGGAGCGGTGGAAGGCCGATTTGCGCAGGCGGTCACGGGCCAGTTCGATGCCAGCGTGGTGCATGGTCATGCCGATCTGTACTTCGTTGAGGCCGATACTGAACGGGCCTTCGACACCGATGCGGTAGTCGGACGAGAGCAGGATAAAGGCACCCTTGGCCACCGCATGGCCTGGGCAGGCTACGATGATCGGGAAGGGGTGGGCTAGCATTCGGCGCGCCAGGGTCGAGCCGGACGCCACCAAGTCGATGGCGTTCTGCGGGCCGGAAGTCATCACCTTGAGGTCGTAGCCGCCCGAAAGAATACCCGGCTGGCCGGTGATGATCACGATGGCCTTGTCCTGCACGGCGCGATCCAGAGCGGCGTTGAAGGCAGTGATCACATCCGGGGAGATGGCATTCACCTTGCCATTACACAGGGTCAGGGTGGCAATGCCATCGTCGAGTTGGTAGCTGATCAGGTCGCTCATAGTCGGGTTCCTTGTGCTGAAGTGCAGCAGACGTTACTCATCCGCACCGGTCAGGTAAAGCACGATGGCTGACTGGTTGGTCAGTGCGCCTTGCAGCTTGCTGCCGTTAGCCTGTTTGTTTACCGCGCGCCCTTCTACTTAGCTTGCGGCGATTCGAGCAAGACCTGCAAACATCGCGATTGATCCCTGCATTTGGCATAAGCGCATGAATCTTTTGAAAAAAGCTTTTGCCTTTGCGGGACTGTTCGGCTAGATTAGCGCGCCTCGACAGACAGCAATGATTGTTGAGACCCGGTGAAGTGTCCGAGCGGTTGAAGGAGCACGCCTGGAAAGTGTGTATACGAGAAATCGTATCGTGGGTTCGAATCCCACCTTCACCGCCAGACATAGAAAACCCCCAGAGAGCAGCCTTTCTGGGGGTTTTTTCGTTTTAGGCCCTGCAAGTCTCCGCCAAATTGGTACAGCGGAGTGGTACAGATGACAGTCATGGCCCAACCTTGGAAGCATCCCGTCAGTGGCGTTTATTACTTCCGCCGTGAGGTCCCCGAAGACATTCGTAGTGTCATCGGTAAGCGGGAGTGGAAGCTGTCGCTGAAAACCAAGGAGCTTGTCCAGGCCCGCCCGCGCTTCGCCCATGAATCGGCCAAGTGTGAACAAGCCTTCCTCAATGCACGCGAACAAAAGGCTGGGCGTTTGGTGTTGCTGCACTCTGACGTCCATAAACTAGCGGACCGTTGGTCTGCGGAGGTCATCGCTGAGTGGGAGTTGGACGCAGAAGCCCCGAAAGATTTCTTGGTCTTTCAGGGGGGGGAGGTGTCAACAGCCACGGAAATGGTGGATGTTGAAGACTCTGATAGTCGCTTCAAAGCGGTTGAGGTCTACATCCGCTCTGCGCTGGCTAAGGCCATGCTACCGCTCCCGGATCGCGCAGATCCCGTTTGGGAGCGTCTTACCCAAGAGTTCTACCGTGCTTGGCGCGACCTTTGCCGTGTAGCACTATCCCGTCATAAGGGGAATTGGCGGGATATGCCCTTACGTGAAGCGGCGTCACAGCTACTTGCCCATGAAAATAAGGCCGCATCGCTAGCGTCGGACGTTCCCCGGCTTTCGCAGGTGTTCAGCAACTGGTCTGAGGACAAGCTACTGAACGACGGCGACACTCGCAGCGCTCGGAAAACCATTAGTGAGTTCGGTTCGGCGGTCACTCGCTTTATCGAACTCCACCGCGACCTACCCGTGGATCAAATCAGTCGTATCGTCTGCCGGGACTTCCGCGCCAACCTGTTCAAGATCCCCACGAGGGGCCAGGGGATACGCGGTATAACGGCTCCCGCTCTTATCGAAAAAGCCGCTGCTGAAGGGTTGCCTACTGTCGAGTTAGCGACCGTGAACAAGCAACTGCGGGCCTTGTCCGCTGTGCTGGGCTTTGCTCACCAGGTGCTGGGTGTCATTCACGAAAACCCGATTGTTGCGTCGGGCCTTATCCAGCGCTCCAAGAAAGCGGAGCGGAAGCAGGGAGCTAGCGAAGACAAGGGCTACACCCTCCAAGAACTACGCCAGATTTTCTCCAGTCCATTGTTCCGTGGTGAGTGGAAACCAGCACAAGCCGACTTTGGGCGCGCCCTTTATTGGATGCCTTTAATCATGGCTTACACCGGTTGCCGGCGTGAGGAGTTAGCGCAGTTGCAGGTGGCGGACGTGAAGCAGGGAGGAGACGTCTGGTTCCTCGATCTACGCGAAGGCGAAGATCAGTCCCTGAAAACCTTGAGCAGCCGTCGACAGGTCCCTTTACATAGCGACCTCCTAGAGCTGGGGTTCCTTGAGTATCTGCGTACTGTGCCGGCTGGTGGGCGGGCTTTCCCCAAGCTGAACATGCACAAAGCGAATGGTTACGGCCATGGCTTTGGCCGCATGTGGGCGAAGTACCTCGACAAGGTGGTTGGTCTAAGTTCCGGGGCATCACCGGCTCATGGATTCCGTCATTCTTTTAAGACGCTATGCCGCGAATCTGAAATACCAGGGGAGGTCCACGATTGGATTACTGGTCACTCATCCGGCAACGTCGGGGACACCTACGGACGTAACCCTTTGGGGCGAATGACTTTGGAGTTGAAGAAGTTTCCGAGTATTGCACGAATGGCTGGCTTGTTACCCTAGCCCCACGGTTAGGCGCTACTGGCGGCCAGACCGCAGGGTTGTTTCCAGTGGATTAGCCTTCGACCCTCAATGCTCGCCACGTTATGAGGCGATAGGTCAACCGCAATAACGGCGACGACATCACCTATTGACTCAACCTGAAGTTGAGCGTGGAGGATTTCACGAGGGCGATGCTGCAGGTTTAGGATGCTTTCGAACGGTTGCACTCTTGCTAGTTCGTCGGTCCGTACTCCAAGTAATTAGCAGCGCCTTCGCTGTAGCTCGTGTCGGGGCTTGTTCTATTTCCCCCAAACTATTCAGCATTTCGACCAGCTCCACGTCTGACGGTGACGCCTTTTCGTATACGACCCCCTGGCTCTTCAAGTGCTCTTTGGCTTTACGCCTTGCGACCAGGTCCGCCCGAGTAGACAGCTTTTTCGATTTAGGGGCTGGTGCCTGTTTCCATAAATGCTCGGTCCCCCTGAGCTTCATTAGGATTTGGGCCCCCCACTTACCTTGAGCGGTGGTAGGTATGAAATTTCTTTGCGTTTCCGCCGCTGAGAGCATGTCGTAGATGAAGCGGGCTTCTTCCTGACTGACCATCTTTGTCCAGGGGAAATCCCCCTCTGGCATATTGGCCAGTTTTTGGAATTCAGCAATAACGGGGCTCATCGTCGCTATGGTGAACACTCGGTCACCCTTTTTCTTCTTTGACATCGCTGTCAGCTCTCTGGGGGGGGGGAGCCAACACGATAGCCAGAATCTCCTACAAATATCAATAAATTCTATCAATAGATTGCTGTCGATAGATTTTTTATCCGTGTCCCCGTGTCCCCGTGTCCCCGTATCCCCGTGCTTCCGTATTCCCGCATTAGCGGATTACCTCCTTACCTCATTAGAGATTCACTCGGTCACTACGAATCTGGTCTCTCTTTCAGCGGGCGAAGGCGGCTACGAACTTCAGCCCTTAATGGTCAGCAGCTCATCCCAGCGCGTCGTGAAGCACTGGCTTTTCATGTCCCGGCGCATGGCCCAGTCGGGCGCAGCAGGTATTAGACCCAGGCGCACCGTACCCCTACCTTCTCGCTGGTTGATGGTGTCGATGACTTTCATCAGCCGGTCACTGCCAGGGCGTGGCGGCGGCGCAAATAGGTCAGGAGTGACTTCGCCTCTCTGACTCAGATCCATCAGCAAGATTGCGCATTTCGAGTAGGTATACCCTGGCCTGTAGATGCGCTCCAGTGCCTTCAGCGCTGGGCCTAGAAGGTCCCTTGTGTCGTCGGTAGGGAAAGGTAGCGCCACGGTCATTGCGTTGGCGTAGCGTGGCAAATGGGGGCTATGGAGCTGCGTCTGTAGGCTGACTTGCAGTGCCCCACAAAGGGACTGCTGCGACCGTAGTTTTTCTGCCGCTCTAGTGACGTAGGACGCCATCGCTTCACGTATCGGGGCTAGGTCTTTCAACTTGTCGCCGAACATCTTACTGCTGCAAATTGCCTGCTTCGGTGGTGGGCCGTCACTGAATCCAAGGCAGCTCACACCGCGTAACTCGCGTGCTGTCCGCTCGACCGTGACCCCGAATGTCTTCCGTAGGGTAGCTGCGTCGAAGTGCGCTAGCTCCCATGCAGTGGTGATGTTCATGGTGCTTAGCTTCACGGCTAGGCGTCTGCCAATGCCCCAAACTTCTTCGACGGGGGCAATGCGGAGTAGCTTTTCCTGGCGTTCAGGGGAAGTGAGGTCGACCACGCCGCCTGTAGCGGGCCACTTCTTAGCCCCCCAGTTGGCCAGCTTCGCCAATGTCTTGGTGGTGCTGATTCCAACGCCTACGGGCATGCCGACCCACTGCAGCAGGCGCTGTCGGATTTGACGACCAAGCTCGGCGGGGTCTCCTGGCAGTCCGCTGAAGTCAGCCCAGGCTTCGTCGATGGAGTAGACCTCAATCGCCGGGACCATATCCGCCAGGACCGTCATTACACGGTTTGATAGGTCGGCATAGAGAGGGTAGTTGCTTGAGCGGACGATGACTCCGAGCTTGCGAAGCTCATCCTTAACCTTGAAGTAGGGGGCCCCCATGGGGATGCCCAAAGCCTTCGCTTCTGCTGACCTCGCGATGATGCAACCATCGTTGTTCGACAAGACGACAATTGGTTTTGACTTCAACGCAGGCTGTGTTGCCCGTTCACAGGAGCAGTAGAAGGCGTTGCAGTCGACTAGAGCAATAACCCGCTTCACCATCCAAGCTGGCTGAGTACCCACTTTGCTTGTCCCCATACTTCTACCTGCGTGCCTGAGTGCATGTTCACGGGGGCAACCTCTGTTTCAGGTGCTTTCAGCAAGCGCTCGCCGTTGTCATCCCTAGTCAGAAAGCGGAGGCGGTATTGGCTATCGCCATCCATGTGCACAACGGCAAGGCAATCGGGTTTGCAGTCAATCGACCTGTCGACAGCAATGCGGTCTCCGGGGAACAGGCCAAAACGAAGGAGGCTGTCGTCGTCGACTTTGAATACCCACACCTGGGGCTTTCCCAGGCCCACGATTAGGTCAAAGGACAAGGTCTTTTCCTTCTCGTCTTCGGCGGGGCTTTGGAAGCCTGTAATGCGCAGTTCCTTGCACTCGCGGCTAAGTTTGTGAAGCTGGTCTAAGCGGCCAAGGAGGGTCAGTGACATGGTTCAGGTTGCTCTGTACTGTATTTATGTACAGTATATGCCTGCCGTTCTCGCTGGCAACTCCCAACCGATAATCTGCAACCGTGACAGGGATGTGTTGATGCTCCGCTACCTGCTTTTGCTGTGTCTTCTGACCACTAGCCTTGCCCATGCAAGCGCCCCAAGGACCTTCAATGAAGCCAAGAAGATGGCCTGGAAGCTGTATGCGAAAAATCCCGTTGAGTTCTACTGCGGCTGCCGATTCAGCGGCAACAAGGTTGACCTCAAGAGCTGCGGGTACGTGCCTAGGAAGAACCCGGAACGCGCCGCTCGTATTGAGTGGGAGCACATAGTCCCGGCCTGGACCATCGGCCATCAGCGCCAGTGCTGGCCTAAAGGGGGGCGGTCACATTGCGCAAAGACTGACCTCACGTTTCGCCGTGCTGAAGCCGACCTGCATAACCTAATCCCGAGCATCGGGGAGTTGAATGGAGACCGGAGCAACTTCGGCTTTGGATGGCTTCCGCAGCAGCCAAGCCAGTACGGTGCATGTCCAATGGTGGTCGACTTCAAGGCACGCAAGGCGATGCCCCGAAAGGCAGTGCGCGGGATGGTCGCAAGGACCTACTTCTACATGGCTGAGCGTTACGCCCTGAGGCTATCCAAGCAGGACCAGCAGCTCTATAGCGCCTGGAACAAGACCTACCCTGTGCAGCAGTGGGAGTTAGCCAGGAATCAAAAGATTGCCTGTGTGACGGGGCAGGGGAACCGGTATGTCGGGCCCGTTGACCTGAAGGCTTGCCGCTGACTATTCGGAGGTTGCGGCTAGTGGCGAAAACTTCAGGGGGGCGAAGGCATGGACCTCATCCAAGGAGCCCCTAATAGGGGCCCCAAGGAAGTGACGCTAGACGGTTACGCCCGGCGATGCGCTGGTCAGCAGACGATAGGGTTTCTGAAACATAGCAGCGTTCTCCGCCAGTGCATCAGCCTTGTCGTTTCCAGGGTGACCACTGTGGCCTTTCACCCATGTGACGGTGATTTTATGAAAGGCCAGCAATGCTTCGACCTCCAGCCATAGGTCCAGGTTTTCCACGGGCTTCTTAGACGACGTTTTCCAGCCACGGGCCTTCCAGTCCTTCATCCATTCATTGATGCCTTTCACGACGTATTGGCTGTCGGAGTAGAGGTCGAACTGAGCAGGCTGTGGGGTGGCCTTCAAAGCCATGATGGCGGCTGTCAGCTCGGCTCGTTGGTTGGTCTGGCGTTCGCCTTCCAGCGGACCAGCAATTTCTAAGGTGGCTCCTTTGGGGTTGTGTATTAGCGCTCCCCAGCCTGCTCGGGCATTGCTTTTGCCGTTGTTGATGCAAGCACCGTCTACGTAGGCGATGTAGGTATTCGTTGTCATGTTGTTTTCCTTAAAGGTGATTTTTGGGTATGGGGTGTCCCGCAGCCTCGGGTTCGAGGGCGCGTGATAGGTATTGGGTTGGTTGATGATGGGCGCTGGGCTAGGGCGGACCAATTCCCGGCATAGATATAGGTGCTCCGCTATGGCGGCTGACCAACTCATCTCATGGGGATATAGGTCAGGGCGGTCGTGGAAGGCGTGCAGTCGCGCAGCGGCTGTCGGCTTTCCGCAGAGACCAAGCCCAGTAACGGTTAATGAGGATTGCTGAGGGTAGTAATGGAAGTAGGAGCTCCAGCTCCTAACTCCTAAATATTCATTCCATCTCAGTATCTTTGATTTGGTCAGGCTCTACGGCTCCAGACAGCCGCTACGCGACTGCCTGTACCACGCCTTCCCTTGAGGGATTGAGCTGGTCGATAGGCAAGGCTGTAGTGGACCCACTCTGGTCTTCGTGGTCTTTAAGGTGGTCTTTAAGATGGTTATCTTTTTTATAGTATGCGGCGTTAATTCCCCGGTCTGGATGGAAGGCATCTGCGCCTAAGTCGCGGCTTAATATTGCAAGCTCTTCATACGTTGGTGGAATTTCATCATGCGGTTCCGGGAAGGTCTCGCGGAGCTTCTGTCGATAAGCAGCGTTAACAAACTCGTCCTCTGGTAGATCCATCGCGAAGACCAGGCTCTTCGGTCGAGACTTCATCAAGAAGGGCATAGCCAGCTCGATGGCTTTGACGTAGCGCTGTGCCTGCCGAGTCTGAGTCCCGATGATTGCGGCAACGTTATCCGCAGTAACTTCCTCAGCTGTCTCTAGGATGACCATGAGGGAGCGCACTGATAGTGGTTTGGATGAGCCTCCCATGCCAATTGGCCGGTCGTGCCAATCGAGACGGGCAATACCCTCGATAATCTCCTGAGTGAAGAATGGATAGCGGCCGTAGGCGGTGGTTGGGCCAAGAAGTTCGCAGAACGGGTTGAGTATCCTCTTAGCTGGCCGTCCTCTTCGCGTAGTCTTAGGAGGCTTGGCGGGCTGCTTCTTCACTCTGGGCGCAGGTTGCCCTGACTTTGCCAGGAACGTTTGGATTGCCCGGTCAGCATTCGCGCCGATCCTTGCTGATAGAGCTGCAATTTGGGCTGCGGATAGCATCTGGTCAGGGGAAGCAATTTCCTTGGGGCGATAGAACATGGCCGACCTCACCGTGTCCGCAATATGGACCCTAGGGCGAGCCAGCAGGGCTCCTCCTTGTCCGGCTTTGCTAGGTCTAAGAGGTCGCGGTCGAGCCAAGACAGCCCCGCAATAAGGGCAAGCTCCAGGGCTTCAGCAAGGCGGGTGTCGCGGCCCTTTCGTATGCCTAGGGCGCTGGCCAGCGTGGTCAGTCGGTCAAGATGTTCGGGCCGTAGGTGCAAGTTGAGGCGTACCAGTTTGCGTTGGTGTTTCATTGGATCGAGGTCCTTTTTGATAGGCGAACGCAAGCGCCCCGCCTAGAGGTATCCGGGCAGGGTTGTCGTGGGCGCGTCGCGGTGGTGGTGGTAAGACTGTGGGCAAAAAGCCTGACTGCTCCCCTCTAATGCAGGGAGGGTTCCGAAGCGCTCAGGAAGCAGGGCGGGTGCTCTTTACTAATGTCTGGCCGTAAATGCTCAGCGGATAGGCTCAAGGCCCCGAATTTAAAGGGCTCCGTGCATTTTCAGGTGCTCGTCGTGGCCTGCCCCTGGAGCCTCTTTGCACGCTGCACGGTTGCTGTGCTGGTGCTGGTTACTTTGGCTGTTTCCCGGATGCCCATGCCCTTGGCGAGGCACGCCAGGATGGCCGCGTGCTTGTCCTGGTCAATCGACTTGCCCTGGTAGCGCTTCTCCTCCTTCGCCTTGGTGATGCCCTGGCGTTGGCGGCGTATGCGGTCGTCGTAGTCCTTCCTGGCAACTGCAGCGAGCATGTCCAGGAGCATGTCATTGATAGCTGCCAATATCCGGGCGGTGAAGGCGTCGGCGTCGGTGCTGGCTTTCTCCAGGAACTGGTGGGAGGTGGGCAAGTCCTGGGCGACTACCTTCACGTCCTTGGCCTTGATGATGGCCCGTAGCTGCTGCCAGTCGCCTTGGGTCAGACGTGATAGCCGGTCTACCTGCTCGACCAGTAGGACGTCCCCTGGCTGTGCGTCATCCAGCAGGCGGAACAGCTCAGGGCGTTGCAGTGATGCCCCGCTCTCGTTCTCCGTGTAGTAGCTGGCGACCTTGTGGCCCTTCTCCTGGGCAAACGTGGTCAGAGCATCGCGTGCCCGGTTGGCATCCTGTTCGGCTGTGCTTGCTCGGAGGTAGGCGCGGATGAACATGGCGGAGCGTCCTGTGGTCGTTAAAGTGTGGTCATAGTGCGTGAGGTCGTATACATAGTCAACAATATCTAAACGACCACGAAACTGCAGGCCCTGGAGTGTAGTTGTAGAGGCATACCCAAATCGCTACGCCAGAGTGGCTTCTAGTACGTGAGTGAATCTCGGGGCGGGGAGCGCCGTGGCTTTGTTATGACTATGCCGGCCGTCTGATGAGACTGAGCCTGGGGGGAGGGGGGAAGGTGCTCGAAGTTCCTATATACAAAGGTCACTCAGATTTTTTGCCAGGAATCAGCCCAGCTCCATCTCTAGCAGTGGCTTTGGCTAGAGTTCACTGGGCCCGCAGGTGGATTCGCATCGCTTTGGAGGCCAGATACTTGCTCCCCGCTGGTAACTAATGGCAGCTGCTTTGGTGCGTGCGATTGCCTGCTGCTGGCCGGTTTCTGCCTAACGTGACAAGCAGATAACGGCCAGAGGCGGTCATCGAGTGTCTAAGAAATTCGGGGCGATTCAGGTTGCTGCCGACCCTGACCTGGCATCTAGTATCCAGGTTGGTGAAAGTGTTCTCATACGAGAGCGATGAAATGGAACACTTGTTCAATAAATCTCTTTGAAGTGAGGCGACATGGACGTTGAGCCGACATCCGCAGAGTTGGTTGGATTATTCGAGCGCGGAGAGTTAGCCCGCCAAATGGCACATCGATTTGGGATCGACGGCAGGACAGACACTCGTGTGGTCGAAGAGCGTTGCATCGCATTGCACAACGCAGGAACCATCGATTTATTGACTCTTGTTGAAGGTAACGCCCTACAGGAGCTCCCAGGAACCGACTTCTTTATGGCGGCATACTTTTTCTGTCGCCTCTTGCCTGAGCTAGATGCGACCCCTGACCGAATGATGCGTTGCATTACTGAATTGGTAACTCGCGGAGGACAAGACGGGGCTGCCAATGAGCCCAATGCTGCATTCCGTAAATGGTGTGCGAGTGTTCCCCTGCGTGCTAGTGAGATTATCGCCGCAGCACATAAAGGTAATGAACTTGCTGGCCACCATCTTTCGTTCGCGCTGGAGGCCATCAGCGATTTGACTGAGGCTCGCCGCATAGCACTGGAATATGAGGATGACCGCCGCCAGGCAGCTATTACCGCTCTAGGGCGTATTGAACACTTCAATTCAGAGTCATGCGCCGAGACGATTGCAGTTTTCAGTGCACTTTTAGACAGCGGGATTAGCGACGCAATAAGGGCAAATGTGCTGCATGCGGCAATGGGTATTTTGGCGCGTGGTAGTGACATCTCACTTGTAGATGCAAACGCGCTAATAAGTCGTCTAGTGATGAATCCTGGCAAATTCACCATACATCAGTGTGCACGTGCGCTTTGGGCGTGCCGGGAGGCACTTAGCCAAGATGTCGTCACTTTCCTGCTGGATGCATTAGGCCATCTGGAGTCGACCAACAAGGGGACTGTAGAAGAGCTAGATCTTGGCTTGCAGGTTCTGCTGGAGCTCGGGTACGACGATGAGGCAGTTTCTTTCGTAACAAAGCTGCTCTCACGACCAGATGATGATCTTGAACTTGAGACGCTGGATAGTTTCACTCGGACGCTGCTGTCCGGTTCCCCGGACCTCTTTAGCAGAGCCGTAGTTCGGTGGCTAGAGCTTGGCGCCCCCCGTCTCTGTGGTGGTCTTGCTAACGCTATACAAGGTAAGGGGCTGGACGGTGCGCCGTTAAACCTTAAGGCTGCAGACTTGGCTATTTCTCCAGCCGCACAATTGTTCATCTGCCGAAAGGCAGTTGGATGGTTTTTCTTCAAGCCAACGACGGCTGCATCCGTTTTAGTCTCGGTGCTGCGGTTCTGTGATGTAGAGACTGCCGAGGAGGTGCAAAAGCTGCTGGTTGATCCCTTACTCCAAAACTATGGCGGTGTGCGGGAGTATCTCGAAGGCCTTGCTCCGGATGATGCTGCGAATAAGGCTATTACTTGGGCTCTTGCTCAGAACGAGGCCTATCTCGATGCGCAACGTTCGATTCCACTTATCGTCGAACTTCAGCCATCAGAGCACCATCGTCGCATAGAGCACCTGCGTATTTCGGATCAGATGCGAGATGCCCATAAAGAGGCGGAAAGCAGGTCTGTATTCTTGAGTCTGGTGAGCCGCTCCGTGCTGCTTTATGGCAATCGCTCACTAAGCTTTGTAGACGATGGTCATGACAAGCTTCGTCCCATGGAAATCGACCTTCACTCCCATGGTATTTCCTACGAGATGCCTCGAATGGAGGTCGTTGACCCTGTTGGTCTTGATTACATCCTCCGAGTTTTTCGCAATGAGAGGATGGAAAAATGAAACTATTGATTCGTGACTATTTGGCATCTCTCAGAGAGAGGGGCGAACTAGATGCCATCCTCCCTGATCTTTTAAGTGAGCTGGGCTTTAACGTCTATTCGCGCCCCCAAAGAGGAACAAGCCAGCTTGGTGTGGACATCGCCGCTGTGGGAAAGGACGAGGATGGGGAGAAGAAGCTCTTTCTGTTTTCCGTCAAGCAGGGTGACCTTACCCGTCAAGACTGGGACGGCAATCCGCAGGCTCTTCGATCATCGTTGGATGAAATTCTAGATGCTTACATCCCTCACAGGATCCCGACCAGATACAAAGATCTGAAGATTGTTATCTGCCTGGCATTTGGAGGGAATGTGAATGAGCAAGTACGAGAAAAACTAACAGGTTTTATCGGCAATAACACCACAGCGAAAATTACCTTTGATGAATGGAATGGCGACAAAATTGCCGGAATGATTCTGAATGGGATATTGCGGGAGGAGATTCTTCCAAAGCCGTTGCGCAGCAGTTTCCAGAAAGCTGTTGCTATGGTCGATGAGCCGGACGTTTCTTATGAGCACTTTCGCCGCCTGGCAGGGGATCTATGTAAGGCTGGTATGGCGTCGGGAAAAGCTCGTGTGCGCGCTGCCCGGCAATTAAACATCTGTCTGTGGATCCTATTTGTTTGGGCCCGCAGTGCCGGCAACATCGAATCACCGTATCGTTCTAGCGAGCTAGCACTGCTGACGACTTGGGAGTTACTCCGGCCGACCCTCGGTAGCAACGGGCGTGAATTAAAAGCACTCAGCATCGTTGTTCGACAGATGATCGAACTACATCTCACCATCTCCATGGAGCTCATCGAGCAGCGGGTGATGCCGTATGCCGAGATACGCCATGGGATATCAATGGCTACAGGTTCTCGAAGCTCGCTGGATGTAAACCTAGCCCTGTTTGAGGTGCTGGGCCGCATTGGCTTGGCAGGTTTATGGCTCCACTGGATCGGAGAACGGGGCGATGCGGCACACAAAGAGCATGCCCAAAACAGCGTCGTGAAACTCACGCAAACGGGCCTAGCGCTAATCCGAAATAACCCCGTTCTATGTTTGCCAATAACAGATCGGCAAGGAACCAGTATTGCCCTATTCCTTCAGCTTTGGCTGGCCAGTGGCCTTGATGCAACAGGGGTGACTTCTTGGCTCCAGGAAATGGTTTACCGCCTCACTTTCTCCATTCACACCCGAGGCCGTTACACGAGTTCCCTCTCAGACTACCGTGACCTCGCCGAACACCCGCGTGATAAATCCGACGAGTATTTCAAAGAGGCAACGGCGGGCAGCACGATAGTTCCACTGCTTGCTGCTTGGCTGCATGCGCTTGGTGCATCCGAGGCGGTCGAGGCGCTAAGTCGCCTCGCTCAGAAAGAACTGAAACACTGTACCTTTCAGCTTTGGCTACCTGATGCGACTTCGGAAGAGAAAATCTATATAGGTGGCAGTTCCCATGGGCGAGCCCTTTGTGGGCTGTCGTTAAATAAAGGTGGGCGCCAACTCATTACAACCATCGCTGAGGCGTGCCGTATGGATGCGGACTCGCAGAATCTGTCGCCTATCCAGTCGGGTTTCTGGCCAGTGATTATGGTCGCCTGCCACCATCATCAGTTACCAATACCTCCGGGGTTCTGGATCTATTCTCTAATGGAGCCAGAATCTGAGCCAGAACTTGAGGCTGAACAAGGTTGACTCCCGTTAGTCATTGCAAACAACCATCGAACAGATATGTCTGTTTTTGGACGACTCCAGCTTGAAGCATCCGGCAGAAATCGGCCAGGAGCACTCACTCGGGTGTGCTTATAAATTCAGGGGCGACTGACTTCACTTGGGTGTCACCCTGCGGAACTTGGCAATTGCATATCCCTCGGGCACCGGCTTGTATGGGTCATCCTCATGTGGCCAGCGCTTTTCGCGACTTTGGAAGGCACGAAGGTTGGCACTGTCCAGCTCAACGACTACCACATGCTCGTTTTGCCCACCCCGGAGTCTGCAGGCATCGCGCATGTAGTCCTTCTTGGCGGGGCTTCTGACCCGGCTATCGCCATACCGCCTATTGTTCACAAGAGCGATGTGCGCATGAACATCCAGGCTCGCCGACTCGATCAGAGCGGCAAATGTCTCCAGATCCTGATTCCAGGAAAGCACCATCATGCAATCCACATTGCCCTGAAACTGCTGACGATGTGCAATGTTCTGCAGCTCGGAGCAGACCAATACACCAAAGCAAAAACCGCCGTGGTTGTACACAGGTTTGCGTTCGCCGGCTAGATGTGTGGGCCATTGCAGTCCAAATAAATGCGATAAGGTTGCCTCCTCACCCGCTGCGGGCAGGGACTTCGCTTGTCGGATCTGTACAGAAGACAGAAATCCAAGGCGATCATCAGCAAGCACCAGCACCGCCTCGCTGTGGACATTTGGAGGAGCGCCCCGGTGGTAATCGAGCCCGGCTATCAGGCTGATTCCGGCGTCTTGAAGCAACCGCGATACGGTTTCGATCCAACGCTCAGGCAAGGCCAATTCAGGCAGCAGTAGGTGTGTTGGTCTCGGATAAGCATCAATGGTTTGATTGACCAGTCGTTCGATGCGCTGGTAACGGCTTCGAGACAGGTCGGGCCGGCCGCTCGCGCCCGCGCTGAAGCTTTCGTCCGTGGTCAGCAAACTACTGATGCCAAGCCTCACTTTTGGTGTTGCTTTTCCTACACCAATTCGTGCGAGGCGAGGCAACTCTGGGGCTACTTCATCCGCCCCTTCATCTTGAGCGTTATTGGCGTGGTCGAAATGAACCAACGAGCCCCACACCCATACTCCGCGCACCGCGCGGACATATCTTGCCCATGCTCGGGCCGGCGCGTTGCTAAGCCCGTCGAAGACGCACTCTTCCGGTAAGAACAATGACACTTCCTGCGTGGAATAAGGCCGGGTAGGCAGTAGATAGGGCAACAGCGAAGGCGCCAAAGCACCGCCTGCCGTAACATGACAACGCCTAGAAACACGCGGGGCACCCGTGCCATTTCCCGCATGAATCGACTTGTCGAGGAATTCACGCAGGTCAGCTTCGTGCGGATAGAGGCTGTGCAGCAGTTGTTCCTGTTGAATAGCTGGGCGCTGGCGTTTCGCGTGGTGCCGCAAGTGATCTTTGTAGGCGGTTTTTGCCCAGTCGGTTTCACGCAGCATAAGTGCCTGCATGGCAATAGCCTCAACATCTTTTCCAAGGCCGACCAGCTCGCAGACAGCAAGTGCGGTGTCGCCTAACGGCCGCACCTCGCCCTTACTGTGACTCCATCGCAGCGACCGAAGAGCAGCGTCTCGCGCTAAGTCCAGCGTGGTCTGCCCAAGGTCGTTCCACAGGCTTCCGTTGTCCTTATTGGCCTCAAACCCGTTGACCCTGACCACCCTAGATTCTGTTCTGACTTGCAGCGTATTGAGGGCATCCATGGTTGACTCAATCAGCCGCCGCGCATCCGGCCAGTCCATGAGCGCCACGGCCAGAGACAGCAAGCGCGGTAGATAGTCCAAGTGGTCAAGGATCTTGTCTGGACGCAGGATATGGCTGTGCGCAAAAGCATAGAACTGCTTGCGCTCTTGTTGCCAATCGTCCTCGCGCAGATCGCGGGCAAGGGTCTCGACCGCCCGCAGCTGTACAGACCAACCCAGCCGACGCACAGACAAGCCGTCTGCACGTCGCAGCGTATCGGCCTCCTCCGCTGCGTGGCCAGCAGCCGTCAGCACCTTGGCAGAGGCCATGGATTCCAGCCGATCCGGTGACGGCATCAGCCTGCGCTCGCTGGAAACACTGCGGATTTGCGACTCGATATTGCTCAGCAAGTCGATACCGCCTTGCCCCTGCAGGAAAAAGGACTTCTGCTTAGTCTGCTGCAGCAGCAACTTGGTCTTACCCTGAAACCCACCAGGCAAGCTCAAGAAGATCTCGCCTTTCTTGACCACGCCATTACTTGGAAAACAGCGTGTACGGGCTGCTAAGTAAGCCAGCAAATCCTCTGCCGACACCAGATCGCCGGGGTCTCGAAGCACCAGAAACAGGTCATCTACGTAACGCCCGTAATAGACCGGCGTCAGACCGTGTTCGATGTCCCGATCCAGACCAACCAGCAGGGCGTTAGCTGCCACACGCGAAATGGACAAGCCAATGGGCAGGCCGCCCACCGTGGTCTCTCGTTTGCTGCAACCCAGTGTGTGCATCTGAACCGCGACGCGCTTAGACCACTCCACCAGCGCGGCAGTGAAAGCCTTGGTGAAATCGAGCTCCCATTTCGACAGTTCGATGCCACTCTCGGCGAGGAAACGACTATCGGCGATAAAGGCAGGGTCGACCCGGTGATAATAGCTGGTGAGGTCCATCGAAAGGGCAACCACCGCGTTGCCAGCTTCCAACTCGGTGCGCAGAGCCTTCAAGCCTCGACTGCGCCATTCCTTGTATGGGCCGAAGTAAGGCTGGAAGGAGCCTACCGCTTCCAAGTGGTACTCTCCCACGCTACCTTTCGGGGCACCCGGATCTGGGCGATAGCGGCGAAGACGCGAACCGTAGGCTGATTTGGGCAACACCGCGTCGAACTTGTGGCCGACCAGGTTGATCCACAGCGCCGACAAGACATGCATTTCGACGGGGAAATCGCCAACAAGCCGAAACTCCGGCGTCAGCTCATATGAGGCACACAAGCGATCAAAAGCACGGGCTGGATCAGAGAAAAAACCGTGGCTGTCAGGTAGAGCGCCCTTCTTCAGCGGTTTTGGGGAAGTACTCAGCTTCTTGGCTACCACCCGAGTTTTCCCAAGGTTCTGTATTAGCAGCTCAGCCACCTGCTCAGCCTCCAAGCTGACGAGCAAGGAGGTCAGCTTGCAGGTCAAGTCCTGCTCATACTCAGCAAATTGGCTGGCAATACAGATGGAGCGCTCAAAAAAGCAATCAGCCTTGGCCTTCCTAAACGCGAAAAACAGATCCTGCAAGTTCACATCTTGCCAAGAGCCGATTGCCTTCCGTGTCATTGTGTATGGTCCTTATCTTGTTATGTTCAGTCCGATGTTGCGACTAACTTCAATTCATCTTGCCTGCGGGCAGGGAGCAGATCGCGTTGTAGATTGTCTCTAGACAGATGTAGATGTCTTCGTGGCTCAGGGGGTTCTGGCGAGCAGCTGGCCGGCAAACTGCTCGGGAAAAAGCGTAGTCTCAGCAGGAGGATGCCTGTTCGAACAGTTCATTACCGAGCACCAACTTTTCCCTAGTTTGCTCCTCGATTTCAGTATCACGCCAGACATAACCGAGTCTGCGGTTGGCCGAGAGTCCTCCGTAAATTCAGACACGAAAAGCGCCTGCAAAGGCAGCAACAAACCCAACAGCCTCAGCCTTCTTTTAGCTGAAAGCAGTAGGCACTATAAGCACAACGTAAGCGGTCAGCGTAAAGGTAAGGAATGCAAATGAAGTGGAAGAGCAGGAATCTCAGAGAACTTGCCCACATGGTTTGTGGTGACGCTGAGCACTTTCGGTATCGTTCAAGCAGCTACATCACTGAGTTCTTTCAAGATTGTGATCTAGATTATGCCCACGACGGTTCGACCCGATGGGCATGGGTGGCAGGCAGGCTAGAGGAAGTGCTGGCTCTTCCGCATACCAGCCCCTCGGTTCCTCCTGATGCTTTTATCCGAATCATTAGTGCGACTCTCGACAAGAGCGACGCGCAAGACGGTGATCCGGACAGAAGCAAAGCACTTGGCTCGCTGAATACTGTGCTGGCGCGCGAAGGTTGGGAAGCGTTCTACGACGAGCACGGCATCGGCCAGCTTCGCCACATTGCCACGAACACCGTTGCACAGATGGCGAACCCTCATCGCCCACTAACTCCAGCCGAGATGGAGCGCCGAGAGCAACTCACCGCCTACCTCGACAGGTGCTCCGAAGATGAGTTGATCGAGGAAGTGCTGTTGCCGCTGTTCCGACAGCTTGGCTTTCAACGCATCACGGCAGCGGGTCATAAAGACAAGGCGTTGGAGTACGGCAAGGACGTATGGATGAAATACACCCTGCCGACTCTACATGTCCTCTACTTCGGCATCCAGGCCAAGAAGGGCAAGCTGGACTCAGCAGGCATCGGCAAAGCTGGTTCAGCAAACGTCGCCGAAATTCACAATCAGATGAGCATGATGCTCGGGCACGAGATTTTCGACCCGGAGCTGAATCGGCGAGTGCTGGTTGACCACGCTATTATCGTCGCCGGTGGCGAGATAACAAAGCAGGCAAGGAACTGGCTAGGCAACAAGCTTGACGCCACGAAGCGTTCTCAGATCATGTTTATGGACAGGGATGACATCCTCAACCTATTCATTGTTACGAACCTACCGCTGCCAAAGAGTGCTCTGCCTCTCAAGAAGGTACTAGACCCCTTCAACGAGGACATACCGTTCTAGCGAATCGCCGTATTACGGAGCTGGGTAGCGTCCGGCCAACGACTGACCACTTTTGGCCGACTCCTGCCTTTCATACCCGGCAGCTGTCGGCCAAAAGCAGACGGTGGCTAGTAAATAAATCTGCCCCCTTTTCTCCAGGCCCGCGCGGTCCCCAATCAAAGCGCGGGATAGCGATTGCTGCAGAAGTATCTAGGCATTGGTTTTGACAGGGGGAAGACACCCTCCAGGGGCGTGAATTGGCCGAACTGCCTGAGCTGTGGCGTGGTCAACCTTGTGCCGTAATTTTTTTACGGCTCTGTGGGCGAGAGTGCTAGACTCCCCCGTGACGGTAATTTTTGAGACTCGGAATAGATATGCTTACTAGGTTTGAAGTTAAGAATTTTAAAAACTTTTCCGATACCTTGGTCTTTGATTTAGGTCAGCCAAACTCTTATGAGTTTAACGAAGAATGTGTTGTGGATGGGATTGTAAGCAAGGCCATGATCTATGGCCAGAATGCTGTAGGCAAGTCCAATCTTGGTTTTGCAATGCTTGATATAACCACTCATGTGACTGATAAGTTTAAGAGTGAGTGGAATTACTCGAATTATTTAAATGCTGATTGCAAGTGCGAATATGCGGAGTTTAAATATCACTTCAAGCTCAAGTCGGGCACGGTTGTTTATACGTACTGGAAAAGCGACATTGAAACTTTGGTTTATGAGCACCTGGAGATAAATGGTAGCCATTATGCGTCTATTGATCGAAGAAAGGACTCCCAGCTCAATATTAGTGCGAGTGGAACTGAAAGCTTAAGACGCGATCTCAGTGATTCAATAGTGTCAATAATTCCGTACATAAAGAATAATACGGTTTTAGATAGGAATGTAGATAACTCTTGCTTTGGTGAGTTTTTGGGTTTTGTGGAGGGGATGCTGTTCTTTAGATCATTAGAGGCCAATAATTACATTGGTTATGAGCAGGGGTCAACTAAGATTGATGCGGATATTATTGAAAAAGGCAATACGAAAAATTTTGAGAACTTCCTCATTAAGGCTGGTGTGGATTGTAGGTTAGAAGAAGTGCATGGCGATGAGAAGCCATATCTGGTTTTTGCGTTTGCTGATAGACGAATTCGGTTTTTTGAAATAGCTTCGCAGGGCACAAGGGCGCTTGCGCTATTTTATTACTGGCTTCAGCGGCTAAAGGAAGATAATACAAAGGTTAGTTTTGTCTTTATTGATGAGTTTGACGCATTTTACCATCATGCACTGTCCACGGTAATGGTTGAGTTGCTAAAAGAAATCAAGCCTCAAGTGATACTTACAACTCACAATACATCAATCATGACAAATGATCTTTTGCGGCCGGATTGCTACTTTTTTATAAGAAAGAATGGGATTCAGTCTTTGTCTGATAGCACGCAGAAAGAGTTGAGGGAGGCACATAATATAGAGAAGATGTACAAGGCTGGTGCCTTTAATGACTAACCACATTTTATTTGTTTTCGAGGGTGAGGTTACAGAGAAGCAAATTTTAGAAGGCATTAAACATCATCATTTGAATGATTTGGAAAACACTGTTGCCTATGGCTGCTACTGCACCGATATATATAGCTTGTTTAGCAAGATAGAAAAAGACGAGGATCTCGATTTGTTTGCTCTTATAAAGGAGCATACCAAAAACCCCCATCTTGCCGATGTTAAGAGGGATCAGGTCTCAGAGATATTTCTTTTTTTCGATTATGACGGTCACGCTCCTGCTGCGTCGGACACTAAAATTGATGCAATGTTAAGGTTCTTTGATGAGGAAACTGAGCGTGGCAAACTCTATATTAGTTATCCCATGGTAGAGTCTTTAAAGCATTTAAAAGCCCCGGGGCACTTTAAAGACCTCGCAGTTCCATGCAAAGTTAATATTAAGTACAAAAGCCTAGCTCATTCCCAGCACCTTCCAGGAGCCGGGGATTTCACAAAAATTAAAGCTCCTATTTGGAAGAATATTCTTCTAGAGCATTGCAGCAAAATGAATTATATAGTTCATGGCGCGTTTGAGCTTCCGGAAGACTATATAGATCAGGAAGAGATTTTTTCTGCTCAGCGAAGTAAGTATATAAATAAAAGCTCTACTGTTTCGGTTCTTAGTGCCTTTCCAGTGTTCATATGTGACTATTATGGTTGCTCTAAGCTTGCTGAGTTTGTAAGTTGATAGGGGCAATACTCTTGGCTACCTAAGGTTATGCATGAAGCAATTACCATGGTAAGCACTGGCGATCGTGGGGATAGGCTCAGTCATCTTTTGCGGGCTGGTCGCGATGTTCGAAAAACCTATCGTAATCGACATGGTGCAGCTAAAGCAGGGAGGCGGCAAAAACTGAGTGCAACACCTGACCTTCCGGTACGGTGCTGCCCCTAGTCTTATACCGAACTCAGCGTTGAAGAGCGCGCCACCATCCAAATCGGCCATTCCCAAGGGCTCAGTCTGCGTCAGATTGCTCGCCTGATCGATAGATCGCCTTCGACCATAAGTCGTGAGATACGCCGCAATCGAAATGCCAGTGGTAGCTACTCTGCCCGCTCCGCCCAAGAGCAGATGAACACTCGCCGCCAATTGTGTCGCCCCAAACGAAAGCTGCTGCCCGGGAGCGAGAGGAAAAGGGGAGAGAGGAAAAGGGGGCGGATTTATTTACTGGCCACCGTCCGCTTCTGGCCGGTTGCAGCCCTTGCTCAGATAAAGCTCCCGCCCATGAGTGAACGCACAAGGTGTCTCCAAAACTGAGAGCGATTCAGTCCTGAGCGAATTGCAATATCTATGACATCTCGTTGAGAATCATATAGATACCCAAACACAAGGATGATTTATGACTCGCCCCATAGCTACCCTGTGGATTGCTCTCACGCTCACAGGCTGCGCGGCAACGCCCCCGAAGCAGGCCCCGGTCAGCTTTCAAAGTTTTACAGCGCCGATAGGCAAACCCCTAAGTACTGGGACCGGAGAAGACCTCTTCGTTGAAGGGGCATATATACAGGGCGAGAAGATTGCCATTGAGCAAGACACCGATCTCATGATTCCGGGGTCTATGATGATTCCTTTCCCTGCCCATATCGGTGCCGGAGAGTTGTCACTGACTCACATCACACCAGACTGGAAGTACTTCTGCGGGGAACCCGAGAGCGTTTCAGCATCGTTTCCTGGTCTGGGGAGCGTGATTGCCGAAGGTGACTGTGTAGGCGTTCGAGTGTCCACCACCAACTCCTCCAAGAAGGAGTGGGTCGTAGACAACTCAAACCACAACGGGATGAGCACCATCTGGACTAAATCACTATCAAGCGAACAGTCCTCAGCCATTTACCCTGTGAAGTCCAAGACACCTTTCAGTGTGAAGAATCTGAAGCGCATCGCCTTTGATGGCTACTTTAGCGGCCAACTGCACTTCACTTGGCAGGAGGTCTCTCCTGGCATGAGCGACTCCCGTGAATTCACCTTCGACTTCGATGGAAGCCCCACCGTTGTCGGTATCAAGGGCAACATCTTCAAAGTCCACAAAGCAGACAACCTCTCCCTTCAATACGAGTGGGTGAAGATTGCCCGATAATCCAAGTCTTATGAGTCGCACAAGAAGGTCGTAGATTGCGCATGATTATGGGCAGCTATAGCCCAGGAAAGCTGGAGTGAAGGGTTTGACTGGTGTATCGGCTGTTCGACTCCAGTACGTCCATCAAACGACCTGGCTTGGGTAGCTGGCATTGTCCCGTAGATGGCTGAGTGCACGTTGTAGTGTCTCCTCGGAGTCTTTCAAAAGACCCAGAGCCTGTTTGAATGACAGTGGTCCACCACCAGCTTCATTTTATTGTGGCTTGCCATAATGAAGCCTTCACTCACAGCCAGCATCGTAATTGGGTGTGTTGTGGCTGGGTGTAGGATTGATCCTCCTTGCTCTTGACTGGTACAGAACACTGGTACAGACTGCAATTCATAGGAGACTTGAACCCCTTGATTTATAAGGGTTTCAGCGGGGAAGTCCCGGCGAATGTAGACTCGTGGGTTCGAATCCCACCTTCACCGCCAGATTGATACAGCTAAAGCCCTGATAACTAATAAGTTGTCGGGGCTTTTTGCTTTCTGGGTTCTGCTGGTGTCGAAGAAGTGTCGAAAAGCGGATTCAGGGTCAAAGCATCCTGCAGGTGATCGGGTGACAGGTGCGCGTAGCGCATGGTCATTGTCAGGCTGGAATGGCCCAGGATCTTCTGCAGGGTCAGGATGTTTCCGCCACACATAACAAAGTGGCTGGCGAAGGTGTGCCGTAGTACGTGCGTGGCTTGGCCTTCTGGCAGCTTGATCGAGGTCGTTTCCAGTACCCGGCTAAAGGTCACCATGCAATTGCTGAACAAGCCGTTTTGCTTGAAGTAGGTCTGTAGCTGCTTTTCCAGGGCTTCGCTGATGGGGATAGTCCGTGTGCGGCGTGACTTGGTATTGGCGAAGGTCACGGCGCCATTTTTCACCCGTTCAGGCGTCAGGGCTTGAGCCTCACCCCAGCGCGCACCAGTTGCCAGACATACGCGAGCTACAAGGCCAATTCCGGGTGTTGTGTCGCGTGCATCAAGTGCGGCCAGCACTTCGTTGATTTGCGGCACGGACAGGAAGGAGAGGGGCCTTTCCTGCAGGCGAAGGGGACGGACGTTGATCAGCGGGTTGGGGTAGTCGATTTCACCCAGGCGATGCAGTTCGTTGAAAACTGCCTTGAGGTAGCCGAGGCGGTTATTCAGGGTTTTACCTTTAACGCCGCTATCGAGCTGTACGCGCCGGGTTTCGCAGTAGGCGTTGCCGGTGAAGGTAACGGCAACAGGGTCGCCTAGATCCTTGGCCAACTTGGCTAGGATCTGCTTTAGCCGCGCAGCATCCGCCAGGGTGTGGCCGTGCAGGTCATAGTAACGGTCGCACAACTCAGAGAGCCGGCGTTTGTCCTTGGGCTTAGGTGACCAGCTGGGCGTTTCGATGCATTTGGTTCTGCAGGTCGCCTCAAACCGCTGGGCCTCGCCTTTGGTCTTGAGGGTTTTACGGAAGCGTTTGCCCTTGACGGGTTCTACATCGACCTTCCAGCGGCCATCAGGTAATTGTTCAATCGCCATGATGTCGGGCCCGGCCAGGCGCTTGAGCGTCAGTGTGTTTGTCTTGTTTGTGTATTTGACAAACAAACATCAGACGGCACGCCCCCACCGAACGTTGCGCTCTTCCAGCAGGTTTTTGATGTGTTTGTAGATGTCGTGCTCGCTCATGTCCTTGGCGGCGTAGTGATCACGAATAACCGGCCAACATTCCCAGGTTTGCAGCCGGTCAAACGCCTTTTTTGCGCCCACCCGTTCCCTTGCCAGTAGGCTTACGAAGTTTCCCAGGAATAGTTCGACGTTCTTGCCCGAGAAGCCACGGGAGGTCTTGTAGTAGCGCTTGTATTCAGTGTCTTCGAGTAGGGAATCAACAGGTAGATCCACGCGCACGTCCTCGCGAATGAGTGTCCAGATGGGGGAGAAATAGCCAGGGCGATCCATCAACTTGAATTGGCGCAGGCCATAGCGCCACAGGCCATCCAGATGCCCGGCAAAGGCTGCAAATGAACGGGTGTCGATGGCTTCACCGGTTTTCACATCCAGGGAACCGCTGGCAAATTGTTGGATGATGGAGTGGTGATAACGCAGCTCTACGCGCCATACAGCTTGCTTGGGGTTGTAGTTGTCCGGGGCGCCTTCATCGAAGCTGTCGCGGCGCTTCCAGACGCTTTCCCAGTAGTCGAGCTTGTCGCAGGCTTTGGCCTGTTCGGTCTTGTTGTAGATGCAGAGCTGCACGCCGCTGGCAGATCCAAACATCGAGGTTTCACCACGCCCGTAGGTGCTGGACTTGGTCGCCCAGTTGATTTCACTGATGCCCGATATGTCGCGCTGTGTTCGGGCCTTGCAGTGCATGCGGGCAACCAGATCGGCGGGAGGCGTCCAGCCCTGCAGGTCGAGTGCAAGGTGGACGGCACACTGGTTGATTTCCACATGGGTCATTAACTGGGCGGCGTAGAAGTCCAACCGCGCCTGCAAGCGTTCAGGTGACAGGCTGTCGATGGCATGGGGCGACACTTCGATTTTCAGATGCGGGCCGATGCAGTCCAGTTTGGCGTTGAAGTTCTTCACCAACAGGATGATCCCGAGGTCTGCGTTCTGCAGCTTGTACTGGTAGCCGGAGTCACGGCCTACACGGCCCGAGTGCCAACGCTGGCCCGCAAAGTCGACCAGGGTGCCCGGGTTGTCGAATAGCTCCATGATCTCCGGGCGGATCAGCCCCTTGTAGAGCTGGCGCACGGTATCGACGCCACAGCGGAGCAGGCGAACGCCTGACAGGTCAGTGAGTGCCGCGGTGGCCGCATCGATAAACAAACGGCCCCGTTTGCATTCCAGGCCGGTCACTCGATCAAGCCTTCTTTGGTCTTTCACGCTCATGTGTTTTTTCCTTTATTAACCAGTAATGACCACTTTCATTCGGACTTATATGACGTGTTACAGGGACGTCAGCGCACCGGCGCGAGCCTCGCTCGCGCCGTCGTTCTGAACCGAGCCACTCCCGCGCTCGCGAGTACGCGCCTCACCGCTGTCGCGCGCTCGCGCGCCTCGTGCCTCGGCGTGCGAACGAACGACAGCCGTGGCGCACAGCTCTTGCTCAATCAGGGTTATGGGGTTTGTTACGAGGTTGGGCGGTTGTTCTGGGCAGGCGTGTTCCAGGGGGAATGGGAACAACTGCGGGCGACCATCGGGCGGCAGGTTGGCAAACCACAGGAACGCGCTGAGCAGCACCAGAAACAGCATGTGCAGGCAGTCAGCGAATTGCAGCGGTGCGGGTTGGCCGAAGCACACCAAGGGCGCTGCCCTTGTCATCCCGCTCTTGCCGCCGAGGGCTCGGGAGCATGGGGCGGAGAAGCTACCCCATGCTCCCGCTGATAGGCTTTTCATAGGCGTACCGCGTCAAGGGTGCGCTGCGCCCGTGCTTCCGTTCGACGGAACGGTGGAGCTGTTCCGACGAGCCGGGAGCGCGGCCCCTGACACGGCCAACGAAGAGGGTCGGGTCATACGGCCCAGTACGTTGCCGGAACTCTGCCGGTCGCGGTGCCGTATCGCCCGAAGGGTGCGGATTTCATGGAAGAACACCCGCTCCGGGTAGGGATCAGTCGTGCCGTAATACACAGCCATAAAGCACGAGTGGTCGCAGACGCCTTCCATGGGCAGGACTACGCCAACGATGTGCATGAGCTGCCACATAGGTTCCGGTTCATCGTCCCAACGCAATTCCATAAGGGCGGTTTGGCCGATGTAGCTGACAGCGGTGGCGGCATCCAGGGAGATTGGGCTAGGCATGGCTGCGGCCCTCAATCTGGTCAGCAATCCTAATGGAAAGAATGTCGTTAAAGGGCACTTCGGAAGGCGTGCGGCCATCGGGGGTAACGTTCATGGCCATGAAATAGGGGAAGTCCCATACACCGTCCTTGGTCAGCACAAGGCCAACGATGTGCATGGAGCACCAGTAAGGCGGCTCGTCTTCATCCATGATGAGTTCCAGCTGCACAGCTTGGCCCACGTAGGCCATGGCGGTGGCGGTATCGAACTGGACTGGTGGCTTACGCATGGCTGTAGTCCCCCGCTTTGAACTCGGTTTTACCCTTGAGCAGATCCGCACGCAGGCGAGCGAGGTTGACCATGCGGAAGTCCGCCAACCGCATGCTCGGGACGGTGCCGTTGTCCACCCAATCGATAGCCTCTTCGATGGATATGCCGCTCATCTCGGCGAAGGTCTTCACGCTGCACAGGTCCAGGCTGTCGTCGGCCTTGTTCATAGGGTCGACTCCTTTTCCAGCAGCTGTGTGGTCAGCAGCGCTACATTGACCATCACGTGTTTGCCGACCTTGTGCGACGGCAGGTGACCGTTACGAATCCAACCCCAAACGGTGTTGTGGTCATCGGCCATACGAATCCAGTCTGCGAACTCGCGCCAAGGGAGAACCGGCGGGGCCGGCAGAGTGCCTTTTGCAGTGAGGTTGCTTTCTTCCAAGTCCATGGGCTTTCCTGCACTATGTTGGTCATTGTTGGACTGTGTTTATGGAATAAATCCATATGGACAGTATCCATACGAAATCAGATTATGGCAATAGTCCATAAGATTGCCTTTTGTAATGAGCAAACACATGCTTGATAGAGTTCTTAAATTGCTTGCCACAACGAGCCTCAAAGACCTTGCCGAGGTGAACAGCAAGGAATACGTGAGGTGGCAGAGCATCAAGAGGGGAAAAGCCAGGATCAGCGCCGAAGAAATCGAGCAGCTGGGGAAGGTCTATCCAAGCTATCGGTGGTGGCTGCTAACTGGTGAGGTAATGCCAGACAAGGGGCAGACCAGCCCCGAGTACGACGAAGCCAACCGAAACTTGACCAGTCAGAACGCGGGATAGCGATCACCAAGGAAGTGACTAGGCGCTGGTACGCCCGAAGGACAGGGAGAGTGAAGAAAGAAGGCTGATCAGAACGACGCCCCCGAATACATCCAAACAAGCTCCAACCGGAGCGGTGCCAATGCCTGGATCACTCCAGGCATCACCGGCACATGCATCACCCTGACTTATTGCAAGTAACAGGGCCTCCCTAACGAGATATCCGATAACGTTTGGTTAAGTGGCAGGCTTTAGCCCCGCAGCGAACGGGCTGACCTAAAGTTAGGTTGCCGGACGCCGCAGAGCGAGCAGCGCAGCTCCAAATGAAATAAAAACTCCCCCAACTATACGGTTGATCAACTTTACAAAATAGGGCTTCTGCAGCACGTTTTTCGCACGAGCAGCAACCATCGCATAGGCAAGGAGAGTGAAGAACGATAAAGCCATAAAAATACTTGTGAGAATGAAGAATTGTGGCAGCAGCGATTCTTGTGCGCTGATGAACTGCGGGAAAAGTGCCGTAAAAAATAGAATAGGTTTTGGGTTGATTGCAGCCATAAAAAATGCTTCACGATATAGCAGAAACGGGCTATGTGTTTTGCTATTAGAGGGGTGACTAGCTTCAGCTCCAAGTGTTGAAGCACGACCAAATAAGTGCCGAACACCGACATAAAATAGGTATAAAGCACCTAGAACTTTGACGATACTAAATAGAAGTGCTGAGGATTTAAGTAGCAGCCCCAAGCCCAGCATTGTAGCTGCTGATAAGCAGAAAAGGGCAGTAATATCGCCCATGGAAGACCAAATAACTGCACGCATACCAAATGTTACGCCGTTGCGCAGAGCCAAAAGGATTGCTGGGCCTGGACTAAGAATGGCAAGACCGGCAACTGCAGAAAAAGCAAGAACGGTTTCAATATTCATAGGTCACCTAACGATTAAGCTAAGGGGCGGCGGCACGCCGTCCCAGTGAGCGAAGCGAACGATTTGAGCGCATAGTTAGCAGCTCACACGTTACTGCTCAGCTTTAGAATATTTTTTTCTAGAGAGGCTATATCTTTTAGCCAGTCATCTGGTTTGTTTAGCTGTGCCCTGTTTCTATGTTCTATGTAGCCATTTTTCGCCAACTTAAAATACTCAACGGCGCTGCTTATATCGTTTAGCTTTTGATATGCGCTGCCTGCTTCTTTTAGGAAAATTGGAACCATTATTTGTATGAATTTTGCCCTGCTGTCTAGCTCTATTATTTTTTTAGAAAGAGCTATTACTAGCTCATGGTTTTTTATTTTCTTTGCGGCTTTCAATGAGTCTCGTAGATTTGTAAATTCCTTGAATATTTCTTGATTCCAAGTTTCAGGCATTTGAATTATTCCTGTTTTTCTGATGCTTGTGTAATTATTTCGTGGTCAGCAAATTCTTGCTTGCAGTTGCTGCACCTAAATCCCGCATAGTTGTCGAAGTCACTGTACGGCTGAACAATTTCCCTCGTATCAATTATTGCGCCATTGCAAGTAGGGCAGTTTAATTCGGTTGTTTCTCTCATGAGCGGTACATTCCTATTTGTGGCTGCTAACGTTTGGTTAAGGGGCGGGCTTTAGCCCGTCCCAGTGAGCGAAGCGAACGGTTTGAACCACTTGTTAGGTGTTTGTACGGAATTCGGTTATTCAATGCTTTCTGCTTTTGGTGCTGGGTCAAGTTTGAATAAGTGCGGGCCAATTTTTGCTTTTATTTTTGTTGCGCACTCAAGGCTTTCGGTTAGGCTCTTTGCTTTACTATAACTGATAGTGACTAATAATTCTAAATATTGGTTGTCATTGTAAGCTACAACTAAGTACCTGCCGCGTTTGTATATTGTTTGTAATTCAATGGACCCATTTTCACCAAGAATTATGGACTCGACATGCCCGCTGGAAAATTGCTTTATTATTTTATTGGTTGACCGGATATGCCGAATTTTATATTTGCCCCTTGTTAACATGAAACCTGACATCACTGTCATGCAGGCAAATGCAAGAAATAGCCAGCCAGACTTAAAGGCCATGAATATTGTAAGTGACAAAAAGAATATTAGAAGAAGTAAAGGTGATAGGTAGTCACTGATTTCAGCTATTTCAAGTATTTGCTCGGTCTTCATAAGCACCTAACGTTTGGTTAAGGGGCGGGCTTTAGCCCGTCCCAGTGAGCGAAGCGAACGGTTTGAACCAGTTGTTATAGGAAATCAACACGTTTTCTATTTGGTTCGGTAGTAGCTGTAAATGTCTTTGGCCTTTGAGTAGCCGTAAAAGGCCAAATAGCAAAAAGCGACAATGGTTATTGCTGGTCCCGCCGCATTTATTCCAGTCATATAGGTTATATAAATTCCGCCTAGGATGATCAGAGCCACGTAAGCGGTAAGCGTTCTATTTTTTGCAGACAGGGCTAATGGCAGCACTGACAGAACAATAAGATGAGTTGCAACTGTGGTAATAATTTCTGAAATCAGATTTATTGGTATGGTGCCAGTTTGTGCTTGGGCGATTTTTATAATGGCTTGATACGCAAAGTAATTTAAGCCCGACACAATGGCTGTGCTGAGGAAAAGTATTGGTGCATATTTTTTTATTGCGTTGTGCATAGAGACAGAGTGATTCCTATAACGTTTGGTTAAGGGGCGGGCTTTAGCCCGTCCCAGTGAGCGGAGCGAACGATTTGAACCACTTGTTAGGCATTTGCTTGCGGCTAGCGCTGAGCCCAGCTTGGCACTTGCTGACAACCACCATGTAGGACAACAGCGGGCACTCGATCCGAGTCAAAGACCGAGCCAGCGACAAAGTTGGTGAGATGATAGGCCGTATGGGTGAGATAGCTTGTTACCAACTGATGGTAGCGCTTCAATCTCTCGGTATGGGGTGGGAACTCAGCCATGTGCTCGAGTGCTCTTGCTACGAAGATCGGGATTGGATCAAAGCTCTCGCTAAGAAAGAGTCCCGTGATGTTGTTGACGTAGCAAACCAAAGGATAAGCAGTGCTGTTGCGCCTAAAGGCATGCTCAGGAACAGCAGAAGCACTATTTAGCACGGTATGGAAAGCCCGGACAACTTCCATGCTTGATTCGAATTTCCCGGATGCAGCTGTCATTGCGAACTTTCCCAAATGCCTAACGTTTGGTTAAGGGGCGGGCTTTAGCCCGTCCCAGTGAGCGAAGCGAACGGTTTGAACCACTAGTTAGAGAGCATTTTAGGAGTTCCATGGGATTTGCTTTAGCTCCCACGCACTTTCATATCTTGCCCGCTCTCTAATTGCATTAGGTTCGCTTGGGGGCACCTCGTTGGAGTAGTTGGAGCACCAAGTGTAGCGTTCTCTTGACCAAGTCACGATTATCTCTGCTTCGTTCCAATATAAATTGGACAGCAGTGTTTCGAACTCCTTCAACCACTCGTTATCTACGCAGTAAAATTCCTTATATCCCGCAGAGAAATGAATATGACTTCCGTAATAAGAGTGCGATCTGCTCTGTGGTACATGGGAGAAAAGGCTTTTAATTAGATAAGCACCGGTCGCTGGCAGAGCTTGAAGCTGCGAAATATTATGAGCATCCTGAGATTCTGTCGTGATCCCCGAAATGAAACCGTAGACGCTGACTGACATGATGTTCTCTAACGTTTGGTTAAGGGGCGGGCTTTAGCCCGTCCCAGTGAGCGCAGCGAACGGTTTGAACCGATTGTTAGGTCTCTTGGAACGGTGAACCATAAAGTACATTCTTTGCTCGCCCTTCAAACTCTGCTGCATATAGTTTTAAAGAATTCCATTCGAGATTTTCTAAGGCTTTGGTTGCGGCTAGCCTAATGCACTTCCATTCATCATGGTTGAATATGTGTTGATCATCGCAATGAAAAGCGTCGTTGCTCAATCTGTTACATAGCTCGAATACTGAGATTAGTTCTTCTTTTAGTTGAGTGGTAATTGCATTCTCATAGTCGTCTATAAAGAATTTTATTCTTAGAATTTTTTCGCTCCATACCTCGCATGCCGGACAGTATGGAATGGATGCAATCTGGTCAGGTGCTTCAAGCGCAAGAAATTCTAACCCAGAACAAAGCTGTAAGAACGAGAGCAATTTTTCATACTCATTCTCTGCATACCAGTTCCATACATTAGCTGAGAAGGCGGAATCCATAATGACCTAACGTTTGGTTAAGGGGCGGGCTTAGCCCGTCCCAGTGAGCGAAGCAAGCGGTTTGAACCTATTGTTAGGGTTGTACGCTATTTTGGTTAAGCAGTGAATGCTCTTTAAGCTCCGCGTTAATGAAGCCAGAGATCATGGCACGATAAACGCTCTCCACCACTTCCGGATTAGCCCCTTGCTCTTGTGCGAAAGATAAGACTTTTGAAATGACTTGCTCAACCCGGTTGGGAGCTTTCACTTCATCTGTTGTCTTTTTAAAGGATGCGGCTTTAGCGACAAATGCTCCGCGCTTTGCGAGTAGCTCCACGATTTCTCGATCTATCTTGTCGATATTTTCGCGAACTTCGTTAAGTGAACTGCAGCTGACTTCCATGTGCGACGTACTCCGATTTTTGGTTTTAACCCTAACGTTTGGTTAAGGGGCGGGCTTTAGCCCGTCCCAGTGAGCGAAGCGAACGGTTTGAACCATTTGTTAGAAGGCACGTTACGCATGGTACAGGCCGTATAGATAGATACAACAAACTCCGGCAATCAAAGATATAGCGACAAATGCGAGCTTGAGGAGATCAGTGTGGCGTTTAAGTATCAGAGTAAGCCAGGCTCCTGCTAACGCAGCGGTTGCGAGCAAAACCAATGCGCCAATTAATGTAGAGCCGAATAGCTCACCAGCCAGACCGCCCCAAATGGCTCCGATAAATGCGAAGCCAAGAAACGTAATGGGCTTAGACACCAGTTGTGACTGGGCAGAGTCAAGAAGTCTCATGCCGGATAACCAACGACCCTGCCAAATACCACCAAAGCCAACACCAATACAGACAGCAGAAAAACTCGCAACTGGACCTAAGAATTGAGCTAGTAAAACAGCAAATGCAATTGAAATGGCGAGACTGAGCAAGAAGCGCCATGTGAAAAGGATTGCGATGATTGAGGCTGCGATATCCATGAGACTTCTAACTATAATTAGGCGACATTCCTGTCGCATAAAACACCTTAAGGTGTCTGATAACGTTCCTTGTCACTCGCTAAGCTTTTGAATTGCATACAAACCCGAGCAGCAAACGCGACACGAGAAAGATGAAAAGCGACATGAGGCAAGACCGAGGGCTGGGTTGCAGCGCCATTGCCGCTAGAAGCTACTGGTAGACCTTATGAGTGTCTAGCCAGCGTGTCGAAAAAGTGTCGAAATCACTAGCCAGAGAAGGTCAGCATTGGCCAGAATGGCAACCTTAAGAGGCGCGAACTTGCTGGTTATATCCAACAAAGGTCAGCAACGGTGGGGTGTCGAAACGGGTTCGAATCCCACCTTCACCGCCAGATAGATTCACGAAAAAGCCCGACCCAGTGTCGGGCTTTTTCGTTTCTGCCGTTTGCGGTTGGCTCGGCGGCCTTTATGGTGTGTTTAGGATTTGATGGAGCAGCGCATGCGCGCAACCTGGGACATTTTCTGCAGCGTTGTTGATAACTACGGCGATATCGGGGTGACCTGGCGCCTGGCGCGGCAGTTGGTGGCCGAGCATGGTTTGGCGGTGCGGCTGTGGGTCGATGATCTGGGGGCGTTTGTGCGCCTGTGTCCGCAGGCACATGCACTGGCGCTGCGGCAAATCCAGCAGGGCGTTGAGGTCTGTTTATGGCGTGCCGAGTGGCAGGCTATTGAGCCTGCGGATGTGGTGATCGAGGCGTTTGCCTGTGAATTGCCGGCCGCTTATATCGCGGCAATGGCGGCGCGTAAGCAGAAAGTGCTCTGGCTCAATCTGGAGTACCTCAGCGCCGAGGAGTGGGTTGAGGGCTGCCATGGTTTGCCTTCGCTGCAGTCCAATGGCTTGTCGAAGTTCTTCTTCTTTCCCGGCTTTACTGCAGGCAGCGGCGGCTTATTGCGTGAGCGCGAGCTGCTGCAACAGCGCCGGGCGTTTCAGGCGGATAGCGGCGCCCGCGATGAATTTCTGAGCAGCATCGGCGTAACGCCGGTGCCGGGTGCGCGACTGATCTCCCTGTTTGCCTATGAGAACGCTGCGCTGGCCAGCTGGCTGGATGTGCTGGCCTTCGACGCGCAAGCCAGTCAGTTACTGGTGCCAGAAGGGCGCATTCTGGCGGATCTGCAGGCTTGGCTCGGCTGCACAGCTATGCGCGCTGGGGATGTGCAGCAGCGTGGTCAGCTGCATGTTCAGGTGCTGCCGTTTATTCAGCAGGACCAGTACGACCGATTGCTATGGAGTTGCGACTTCAATGCGGTGCGTGGGGAGGATTCCTTCGTCCGTGCGCAATGGGCCGGGCGGCCATTGCTCTGGCATATCTATGAGCAGGCGGACAACGCTCATCTGGAAAAGCTCGACGCTTTTCTGGCTCTCTATAAGGAAGGCTTATCAGTGGATGGGCAGCGTGCCTTGGTCGAGTTATGGCATGCCTGGAATACCGGTCAGTCGGTCAAAGAAAGTTGGATTCAGCTGCTAAATCACTGGCCAGAACAGCGGGTACATGCTGAAAAATGGTGTCTACAGCGGGCCTCTCAGGCTGATCTTGCCGAGGCGCTGGTGAAGTTTTACCTAAATTGGCTATGATACGCGGCCAAGAATTTTGTAATTCCATCCAAACCCGGATATTCGTATGAAAACCGCACAAGAAATGAAGCCCAACAGTGTGGCCCTGATTGACGGCCAACCTTGGCTGATCCAGAAGGCCGAATTCACCAAGTCCGGTCGTAACAGCGCCATCGTTAAAATGAAGCTGAAGAACCTGCTGAGCGGTTCCTCGACTGAAACCGTATACAAGGCCGACGACAAAATGGAGCCAGTTATTCTGGACCGCGTTGACGTGACCTACTCGTACTACAGCGAGCCGAACTACGTGTTCATGGACGCTGAATTCAACCAGTACGAACTGAACAAAGACGATCTGGAAAGCGTAATGCCATACATCGTCGATGGCATGACCGACGTCTGCGAAGCCGTATTCTTCGAAGGCAAAGTGGTTTCGGTTGACCTGCCGACCACCATCGTTCGCCAGATCACTTACACCGAAGGTTCCGCCCGTGGCGACACTTCCGGCAAAGTGATGAAGCCAGCCAAGCTGAGCAACGGTACTGAGATCAAAGTCGCTGATTTCTGCAACATCGACGACTGGATCGAAATCGACACCCGTACCGGTGAGTACAAATCCCGCGCTAAAGCTCCGGTCTAAGACCGGCTTTAACGGCGAGAAGAAAAGCCCGACCTTGAGTCGGGCTTTTTTATGGGCTGCCATTCATGGTGGCCTACCTTGGGGGCGTCGCTCGCGACGCTAAAAATGATGCGCGATTATTCTTTATGCCTGCTGTTTCAGCCTCTAACTACGTTGCAGGCCACTTTGCAGCGCCAGGTCCCAGGGTGCTACCGGGCCGAAACGGGCCTTGAGGAATTCCAGCAACAAGCGGCTGCGCGAATCGGTCTCACGTTCCAGGCGCAGGGCGTAGATACCGCTGGGCTCGGGGGCGGGAAGGCCGTTTTCGCAGAACAGCGGCAGCAGTTCGCCGCGTAGCAGGTAGTCGCTGATCAGCCAGGTTGGCAAATGGGCAATGCCCAGGCCGGCGAGGGTGCTGAACAGCAGTGCTTCGGCGTTGTTGGCGGTCATGCGCAGGCGTTTGGGGCGACACAGTTGCAGTTTGCCGTCCTGCTCGAACCGCCAGGCATAGGGCGGGGCCAAGCTGTCCCAATCGAGACCATCATGCTCCAGCAGTTCATCAGGGCTGCGCGGTACGCCGCGCCGCGCCAAGTATTCGGGGCTGGCGCAGACGACCCGAACCATGGGCGATAGCGCGGTGGCGACCAGACGGGTGTCGGCCAGGGGGCCGATGCGCAGCACCAGGTCGACTTCACCCAAGTGGGTGCCATGCAGATCGACGAAGCTGTCGATCAGGCGCAACTGCACATCCAGCCCGGGATAGGCGGCCAGAAACTCGGCAATCGCCGGAGCCAGATGCCGCCGACCGAAGGGTGCCGGCGCGTCGATGCGGATTAGCCCTTCCGGCGCGCTGCTCAGTGATACGGCTTCGGCGCGAGCCAGGTGCAGCTCGGCGAGGATGCGCCGCGCGCGTTCGGCAAATGCCAGGCCTGCGGAGGTGGCGCGCACAGCATGGGTGCTGCGGCTGAACAGGCTGCTGCCGAGCGAGCGTTCCAGAGCATCAATGCGCCGGGCCACTGCCGAGGGCGTCAGTGGGTGGCGGCGGGCAGCGGCAGAAAAGCTGCCGGTCTCCAGTACGTCTAGAAATAAACTGAGTTGGTCAGTCAGGCTATCGGGATTCATGGTCAGGCCCTGCTGTGCGATTTATGCATAGCCATTTTGAGTTGCTGTGCGTTTCGCGGCTAGTGACGAATGTCTAGGCTGTGCGGCATCACTTCGGAGCCCGCTAATGACCTTGCTCGACTTTGCCTTGAACCTTCTGCTCGGACTGGCCCTCGGCACTCTGGGCGGTCTGTTTGGGATTGGCGGTGGGCTGATCGCCATTCCTGCACTTGGCGTGTTGTTTGGCCTGGATCAACAGCTGGCCCAGGGTACGGCGCTGGTGATGGTGGTGCCCAATGTGCTGTTGGCGCTGTGGCGTTATCACCAGCGCAACCGTATCGACTGGCGCCATGCATTGGCCCTTGCGGTGCCTAGCCTGATATTTGCTGTGCTGGGCGCGGGCTGGGCAGTCACTGTAGATGCCGAGCACATGCGCCTGGGGTTTGTGGTTTTTCTGGTGTTGCTGGCGGCCTACAACCTCTCTCGGTTGTACAGCAAACCGGCCATGCTCTCGGTTGGCCTGCGCTATCCCTGGCCCTGGCTGACGCTGCTAGGCAGTGGCGCCGGTTTGCTCGGTGGATTGTTCGGTGTGGGCGGCGCAGTGTTGGCGACGCCAGTGTTGACCACGGTATTTGGCACCAGTCAGGTAGTCGCGCAGGGACTCTCTCTGGCGCTGGCGGCCCCAAGCACGGCTGTTACCCTGGCAACTTACGCTACACATGATCACGTTGACTGGTTGCTGGGCGCGCCCCTGGCGTTAGGCGGTTTGCTGAGTATCAGTTGGGGGGTGAAGTTCGCCCATGCGTTGCCTGAGCGGGTGTTGCGCGGGTTGTTTGCCGGCTTTCTGCTGCTCTGCGCAGTACTGCTGGGGTTTAAAGTCTGAAGCCTTCGACGATCTGTTCGGCCAGGGTTTCAGTAACCTGGGACTGAGTCTGACTGTTCCGCAAGAGCACGATGCTGGCGGAGGGCATCACCGGCAGGCCCTCGGCCGTGCCGATGATGCGCATATCCGGGGTAATCAGGCTTTGCAGTTGAGCGGTAACCGCCAGGCCTGCGCTGACTACCGCCATGATCGCCGACAGGCTTGGGCTGGTGTAGGCGATACGGTATTCGCGCTCCATGGCGTCCAGCGCGTTGCAGGCCCAGGAGCGGCAGAAGCACTGGGCATTGAACATCGCCAGTGGTAAAGGCTCCTGCTCATGCGGGCTGAAGCCATGGGCTTCGGCCCAGACAATGCGTTCTTGGCGCAGCAGTTGGCCGATTTCAGTGCCGGGCTCGCGGGTGACGATGGTCAGGTCAAGGTCCTGGCGCTGCAACAGCTGGAACGACGGTTCGCAGTGCAACTCGACCTGCACCAGTGGATAGGCCTGAGCGAAGCGCGACAGGATGCCTGGCATAAAGCGCATCACATAATCGTCCGGCGTGCCAATGCGCACGGTGCCAACCATATGCGGGGCACGCATGCTGCTCATCACCTCACTGTGCAATTTGAGAATGCGACGGGCATAACCGAGCAATAACTGACCTTCGGCCGTAAGACTGAACTGGCGGCCGTCGCGAATGAACAGTGGACGCTGCACCACGTCTTCTTCCAGGCGCTTCATCTGCATGCTGACCGCTGATTGGGTGCGGTTGACCATTTCCGCTGCGCGTGTAAAACCCCCGTGATCTGCAATCGCGACAAAGGTACGCAGCAGTTCGCTGTCGATGCTTGGGTAGCTGGCCATACATCAATCTATAAGATGAATTGCATAAGGAACATTCGTTGGATTGATCATAAGCCGAGCGCGAAACTGTCGCCAACCCCACGAGGAGGGCGACGAGATGAAAGGTCAAAAAGGTTATGCATTAGCCAGTGCCGGACGCTTCCAGGGCAGTCGGCCGATTGAAATACTGCGTGCGCTTGGTCGCCAATTTGCCCGCTGGTGGCAGCTGGCCGAGCAACGGCGGCGCCTGGCCATGCTTGATGATGCGGCGTTGAAGGATCTGGGTTTAAGCCGTGCGGATGTTATCCAAGAAAGCGAACGTTCATTCTGGGATGACCCGTTGGCGCGCTGATTGGCGGACTATGTACGCCGGAGCTGCATGCCCGGTCAGGTGTATTTAGCAGTCCACTGATGCCGAAATGCTTAAAGTGTGGTCAGGAGTGGTTAAGCAGGGGCAATGAGCGACATAGGAGGTTACGGGGCATTGGCCTTTGATGCAGACGCTCGTCGAGCGTCTGGCGTTCTGTTATCGCCAGGCGTTTGCGGCGCCGCATGCGCTTGTGTATGAATCCGACGAATAGCTGTAAGCCTTAGTTGTTGCGGCTTGGCTTTAACCCTAAACGATACGGGCGGATCACCGGAGCGGCAAGCCTGTGGCGCATCCGCTACAATGCGCGCCGAATTTGTCTTGCCCGAGAGCCCGCCCATGTCCGCCTGCCAGACCCCGATCATCGTTGCCCTGGATTTCCCGACCCGTGATGCCGCGTTGGCATTGGCTGATCAGCTAGATCCCAGGCTGTGCCGGGTCAAGGTAGGCAAGGAGCTGTTCACCCGTTGCGGGCCGGAGATCGTCAATGTGCTGGCCGGCAGGGGCTTCGAGGTGTTTCTCGATCTGAAATTCCACGACATCCCCAATACCACGGCCATGGCCGTCAAGGCCGCGGCGGAGATGGGTGTGTGGATGGTCAATGTGCACTGCTCGGGTGGCCTGCGCATGATGGCGGCCTGCCGCGAAACCCTGGACAAGCTGGAGGGGGTCAAACCACTGCTGATCGGCGTAACCGTGCTGACCAGTATGGAGCGCGAAGATCTGGCGGGCGTTGGTCTGGATCTAGAGCCGCAGGCGCAGGTGCTACGTCTGGCCGGGCTGGCCGCACAGGCCGGTCTGGATGGCCTGGTGTGCTCGGCCCAGGAAGCGCAGGCGCTGAAATCGGCTTATCCGGCGCTGCAACTGGTGACGCCCGGCATTCGTCCGGCCGGCAGCGCTCAGGATGACCAGCGCCGCATTCTGACGCCACGTCAGGCGTTGGATGTCGGTTCCGATTATCTGGTTATTGGTCGACCGATCAGCCAGGCTGCTGATCCTGGCCAGGCGTTGGCTGCTGTAGTGGCGGAGCTGACCTGATGCTACCCGGCAAGCTCGGCTTCGCGCTTGCCGCCTGAATCTGTCCGAGAAGTTGTATACAATCTTTGCATTTCGACTAGCCAGGTTTTCTCCATGCATCCCGCCGCCGAAGATTCGCCACTGGGCAAATCCAGTGAGTACATCGCGACCTACACCCCGTCTTTGTTGTTCCCCATTCCGCGTGCCGCGAAATGGGCTGAGCTGGGCCTGAGTGCCGAAACGCTGCCGTATCAGGGTGTGGACTTCTGGAACTGTTTTGAGCTGTCCTGGTTGTTGCCATCCGGCAAGCCGGTGGTGGCCATGGGCGAGTTCGCCATTCCGGCCGACTCGCCAAATATCATCGAGTCGAAATCCTTCAAGCTGTACCTTAATTCGCTGAATCAGTCGGTGTTCAACAGTGCTGATGAGCTGGTGGCGGTACTGGTACAGGACCTCTCGGCAGCCGCCGGCAAGCCGGTTGGCGTGCGCGTGCGCAGCCTGGCTGAGATAACGGCTGAAGGTGTGCAGGCCGCGCCAGGCGTCTGTATCGACGAGCTGGATGTAGCCATCAGCAACTATGCGCAGCCGCAGTCTGAGCTGCTGCGCTGTGATGCCGCGCGAGTGGTCGAGGAAAGCCTGCACAGTCATCTGCTCAAATCCAATTGCCCTGTCACTGGTCAGCCGGATTGGGGCACGCTGGTGGTGCAGTACCGTGGCTTGGCGTTGGATCACGCCAGCCTGTTGGCCTACCTGGTGAGCTTTCGCCAGCATGCGGATTTTCACGAGCAGTGCGTGGAGCGAATCTTTCTCGACCTGCAGCGCCTGCTCAAGCCTGAGCACCTGACGGTGTATGCGCGTTATGTGCGCCGTGGTGGGTTGGATATCAATCCCTATCGCAGCAGCGGGCCCATCAGCCCAGATAATCAGCGTTTGGTGCGCCAGTAATGCAAAACCCCAGCTAAGTGCTGGGGTTTTCGTTAGTGCGGCGTGCGTTTAAATACCCATATTGGCCAGGCTCTGCACGATATTGCGCAGGGTGCCGGCGAGGGTCGGGTGGCTGGCTTCGAAGCGCTCCACCGCGAGGTTAACCCCGTCGATCAGAGTTGCGTCAGGTGCAGCTGCAGCCTGGCGGGCCAGCTGTAGTTCAATTTCCTGGGTCAGTACAAACAGCTCGGCGCGTTCCTCTTCAGTCAACGGTGGCTGTTCAGCCAGTTGGTTGCGCAGGTCTTGCAGTTGTTGCTGCAGGCGGCTTGCAGGCATGGAGTTCTCCCTTTGGTAGTCGACAGATTGACTGACCTTACGCAGGGGCGAAAGGTTCTGCATGCCTTCAGGTTAATCCAAGCCGGCAGGCTTTGCTTGCTTTGGATCAAGCGTGAGGCATTGATTCAGCCGGCATTCTGGCGCTTGCTCAGGGCTTTTCGCCCTTGTGCCGACGTAGGCTGAGATCCGCCAGGCAGGTGGGCAGGTCGCTGAGCTGGTCAATCACCGAATGCACGCCAAGGCGGTACAGGCTGAGGGTGGCCTGGCTACGCAGTCGATCACGCTCGCTCATCGGCAGACTTTGCCAGTCAGCCGGCGCCAGGCCGCAAAGCGGACCGCTGATGGCCAGGCCGATGGTCCAGATGCCAGCATTTAACGCCGCCTGCAACAGGCGTGGTTCGCCACTGACCAGGACGCAGCCTTCGAGCTGATCAACCTGCAGCTCTATCAGGCTCCGCCAGATGGCGTCAGGTGCCGGCCATGGGCGCATGCTGTGGCTGGATATGCCTGGCAACCAGTCCGGGAGTGCGCTGGCCATGCTGATGCTGGCGTCGCGCGGCAGTTCATCCAGCCAGGCGCAGGGCACGCTCTGTTGGTGCAGCTGTTCAAGCAAGGGCAGGGCGGCATGGGTGGCCTCGGCATGTTCGCATGCGGTTTCGCAGAGGGTCTGCTGGTAAGCCTGCCACTCTTCAGCTAAGGGTTCACGGCCGAGGGCCTGCTGCAGGCTTTGGTGATTGTCTGCCTTTGGGTAGAGGCGTTGCAGGGTCAGCGGGATGGTACGTGCGCCGAAATCAACCAGGCAGCCGGAAAGACTAAACAGGATGGCGGTGAAGGCGGGCGAGGTGGCGGGCGTTTGCATGGGCCGTCCTTGAAAATGGTCTAGTCCAGGCTAGCGCATTCAGGTTACAGGCAGATGAAGGCTTTATTTCCGTTTGCACCTCCGGCAATCACTGGGCTGTACGGCAACAGACGGTAAGATTTTTTCAGCTATTTGTTCGTCCGCTATGCTGCCTATTTATAGGGCTGCCGTCTTATACTGCGCGGCCTGATTTGGCCGCCTATGGCAGCCTGAGTATTTTCAAGGAGCGACTGTGATGCGTGTGACCGGTGCGAGCTGGATTGAACGATTGAGCCTGTTGATTGCCTGTACCGGCGTGCTCTTGCTGCCTGCGCTGGCGCAAGCCAACGAAGAAGACCCTTGGCAGGGTTACAACCGCTTTATGTTTCGGGTCAACGATAACGTTGATACCTATACCCTCAAGCCGTTGGCCAAGGGTTATCAGGCGGTGACGCCACAGTTTCTTGAAGATGGCGTGCACAATGTCTTTCGCAACATTGGCGATGTCGGCAACCTGGCCAACAACCTGCTGCAAGGCAAGTTGCATGACGCTGGAGTTGATGGCGGTCGCTTGATCTTCAATACCACCTTCGGCCTGCTTGGCTTCTTCGATGTTGGCAGTGCTATGGGCCTGCAGCGCAGCGATGAAGATTTCGGTCAGACCATGGGCGTCTGGGGGCTCAACAGCGGGCCTTATGTTGTGCTGCCATTGTTGGGTCCAAGCACCGTACGTGATGCCTTCGGCAAGGTACCTGACAGCATGCTGACCGCACCTGCGTTTATCGATCACGTGCCGACGCGCAATGTGGTGCGCGGCGTTCAGGCGGTTGACCTGCGGGCCAGTTTGCTCAAGGCCGAGCGCATGGTCAGCGGTGACAAGTACATCTTTATCCGTAACGCCTACTTGCAGAATCGCGAATTCAAAGTGCGTGACGGTGAGGTTGAAGACGATTTCTGAATTTGTTGGGTAAACAAAAAGGCGGCCGTGCGGGCCGCCTTTTTTGTTGTCCGAGCATTTCAGCTCATGGAAATAATTGCTAAACCTAGTGCCTGGCGGCCGTCTTCCAGTGTGCTGACGCGCATCACTTCGGCTTGGGCATCCAGGCCGCGTAATTCGTTGTGATCAGACGCGATGTGCACGCGTACCTTGTCGCCCAAATTAACTGCGCTTTCGGCTTCCAGCTGCATGCCTGTGCTGGACAGGTCGAGACATAGTGCAGGAATTTCCTTGCCGTCATGGTGCAGGGTAACGGGGGCCTCTAGCCGCATGCGGATGTAATCGCGTTTCTCACTGTAGGCACGATCATTTTGGCTCATGGGCTTTTTCCTCTTGTTATGGGGGCTGTCCTGCAGCTCTTATAACCTTGGCCGATTTGAGGTGTAAAGTCGTACGGCGACGACCGGCATGCGCTTGAATCACGTTACGGATGGGAGTACCGTCTGCGCCTTGAAGCAAGCCGAGTTCGCGCGTCCAGGCGCTTGCCCTGACGCATAAGCCAACCCATACCCGGCGCAGTTTGCCTGGATACCTCATGCACAAAACCAGTGCCACGCTGCTGATAATCGATGACGACGACGTAGTGCGCGCGAGCCTCGCAGCCTACCTGGAAGACAGTGGTTTTCATGTGCTGCAGGCCGCCAATGGCTTGCAGGGGCTGGAAGTCTTTCATGCTGAGTCGCCGGATCTGGTGATCTGTGATCTGCGCATGCCGCAAGTCGATGGTCTCGAGCTGATCCGCCGCATCAACGCCCTGCAAGTGGAAACCCCGGTAATCGTGGTGTCTGGTGCTGGTGTGATGAGCGATGCCGTCGAAGCCTTGCGTCTGGGCGCAGCCGATTACCTGATCAAACCTCTGGCCGATCTCGCCGTGCTTGAGCATTCAGTGCGTCGTGCGTTGGATCGTGCCAATTTGCGCCTGGAAAACCAGCGCTATCGCGACGAGCTGGAAACCGCCAACCGCGAGCTGCAAGCCAGCCTGCACCTGCTGCAGGAAGATCAGAACGCCGGCCGCCAAGTGCAGATGAACATGCTGCCGGTAACGCCGTGGCAGGCTGATGGCCTGAACTTCGCCCACCAGATCATTCCTTCACTGTATCTATCGGGCGATTTTGTCGATTATTTCCGTGTCGATGACAGCCGTATCGCGTTTTATCTGGCTGATGTTTCCGGGCATGGCGCTTCTTCGGCATTTATCACCGTGCTGCTGAAATTTATGACCACACGCCTGCTGTACGAGTCGCGGCGCGGTGGCAACCTGCCAGATTTCAAACCCTCTGAAGTGCTCGGCCATATCAACCGTGGCCTGATCAACTGCAAGCTGGGCAAGCACGTGACCATGCTCGGCGGTGTGATCGACCAAGCCAACAACCGTCTGACCTACAGCATTGGCGGCCATCTACCGCTACCGGTGCTTTACAGCGAAGGCCAGGCACGTTACCTAGAAGGTCGTGGTTTGCCGGTTGGGCTGTTTGTCGAGGCCGAGTACAACGACCTGGAACTGGAGCTGCCAGAGGCCTTCAGCCTCACGCTACTTTCTGATGGCATTCTCGATCTGTTGCCGGGCGATACCTTGAAAGACAAAGAAACCCTGTTGCCGCAGCTGATCAGCTCTGCGGGTGGCACCCTTGATGGCCTGCGTAAGGCTTTTGGGCTGGCCAATCTGGGGGATATGCCGGATGATATTGCCTTGCTGGTGTTAAGCAGGAACCTTGCATGAACCCTGGGATAAGCCCCGGTAGAATCCAGTTTGCCGAACAAGACGGCACCTTCATTTTGAAGTTTGTCGGTGAAGTGCGTCTGACGCTGTGTTCGGCCCTAGATTCGACCATCGAGAAAATCTTCACCGCGCTGAATTTCTCAGCCATCGTGATTGATCTGACCGAGACCCGCAGTATCGATAGCACGACTCTCGGGCTGCTGGCCAAGCTGTCGATTCTGTCACGGCAGAAGGTTGGTCTGTTGCCGACGGTGGTGACGACTCACGCCGATATCACTCGGCTGCTGCAGTCGATGGGTTTTGATCAGGTCTTCAATATCGTCGATACACCGGTGCCGTGCCCGGATTGCCTGGATGATCTGCCGTCGCAGGATCAATCGGAAGAGCTGGTACGCGCCAAGGTGCTGGAAGCGCATCGCATTCTGATGGGGTTGAACGACTCCAATCGCGAAGCCTTCCATGATCTGGTCAATGCCCTCGAGCATCACTGATGGCGATGGCTAAACAAACGGGGCGCTCAATGAGCGCCCCGTTTGCATTCAGGCTTGGGCGGTTAGCAGCTTTTCCAGCTTTTCCTGATCGCGGGCAAACAGACGAATGCCTTCGGCGAGTTTTTCCGTAGCCATGGCATCTTCATTCATGGCCCAGCGGAACTGGCTTTCGCCGAGGCTCTGCTTGGCTTCGGCAGCTTTGCCAGGGCTGAGCAGGCGCGCCAATGGCTGCTGATCATCAGCCAATTGTTGCAGTAGTTCCGGGCTGATGGTCAGGCGATCACAGCCAGCCAGTTGTTCGATCTGGCCAATGTTGCGGAAGCTCGCACCCATCACCACGGTCTGGTAGGCGTTGCCCTTGTAGTAGTTGTAGATGCGCGTGACCGACTGCACGCCGGGGTCTTCTGCGCCGGCAAAATCACGGCCATCGGCCTTCTTGTACCAGTCGTAGATGCGCCCGACGAAGGGCGAAATCAGAAATACCCCGGCATCGGCGCAGGCCTGGGCTTGGGCGAAAGAGAACAGCAGCGTCAGGTTGCACTGAATGCCGGCTTTTTCCAGTTGCTCAGCGGCGCGAATACCTTCCCAGGTCGACGCGATCTTAATCAGCACGCGCTCACGACCTATCCCAGCTTCTTCGTAAAGACCAATCAAGCGTTCTGCGCGGCGCAGGGTAGCCTGGGTGTCGAAGGATAGGCGTGCATCCACTTCGGTGGAGATGCGCCCGGGGATGATCTTGAGGATTTCACCGCCCACAGCGACGCCAAAATGGTCACTGGCCAGGCCTAGATCGCCTTTGCCGGCAGTCACTGCGCTTTTCAGCAGTGCGCTGTAACCCTGCATGGCAGCGGCTTTAAGCAGCAGGGAAGGGTTGGTGGTGGCATCAACCGGCTTCAGGCGGGTGATGGCGTCGAGGTCGCCGGTATCGGCGACCACGGTGGTGAACTGCTTGAGTTGATCCAGCTTGGAGGTCATGACACAGCCTTGTCGTTGCAGATGCACCGACCTTACCCGAGTCAGCGGCCTTGCAGCAATTGCGCCGCTTGATCGAACAGCGCCAGTGGCTCGTTGGTCTTGTGAATGTCCACCGAGAGCAGCTGGCGAAAGCGCCGTGCGCCATTGAAACCCTGACCCAGACCAAGCATATGGCGGGTGATGTGGTGCATGCTGCCGCCTTCAGCGAGGTGTGCGGCGATATAACCACGCATGCTCTGCATGGCCTCGAAGCGGCTCATGACGGTGCGGGGGGAGCCAAACAACTGCTGGTCAACCTGCGCCAACAGGTAAGGGTTGTGGTACGCCTCGCGGCCCAGCATTACGCCATCGAAGGTCTGCAGGTGCTGCTGGCAATCTTCCAGGGTTTTGATGCCGCCATTGAGGATGATTTCCAGCTCGGGGAAGTCTTGCTTAAGCTGCGCCGCCACCTCATAACGCAGCGGCGGCACCTCGCGATTCTCCTTGGGCGATAGCCCTTCGAGAATGGCGATGCGCGCATGCACGGTGAAGCTGCGGCAGCCGGCATCGCGCACGGTGCCGACGAAATCGCACAGCTCGGCATAGCTGTCGCGGCCGTTGATGCCAATGCGGTGCTTTACCGTTACCGGGATATCCACCGCATCCTGCATGGCTTTCACGCAATCGGCGACCAGTTGCGGATGGCCCATCAGGCAGGCGCCGATCATATTGTTCTGCACTCGGTCGCTGGGGCAGCCGACGTTCAGATTGATTTCGCTGTAGCCGACAGCCTCACCCAGCTTGGCGCAGGCTGCCAGATCTGCCGCTACGCTGCCGCCCAGCTGCAGAGCCAGCGGGTACTCCGCCACACTGTGACGCAGAAAGCGTGCGGTATCTCCGTGCAGGATCGCCCCTGTGGTGACCATCTCGGTATACAGCAAGGCGTGCTTGGACAACTGGCGTAGAAAAAAGCGGCAGTGACGGTCCGTCCAATCCATCATCGGCGCTACGGAGAAGCGGCGGGACACTGTAGTCGGCGTAGTTACTGGGGTTAAGCCTTGTAGCATGGGTGTCTCCGGTGTGCGTGTTTCTGGCGTGTTTTCGGGGGTTTGCGGGCATTTTTAAAAGTCAGGTGGTACGCTGTACCACCTAAATGCTCGCATGTACCACCGGCAAACAGGATGTACCACCATGGCAACGATCAGACCGCGAAAGAGGGCTGACGGCACGATCAGTTACACCGCTCAGATTCGAATCAAAAAAGATGGGGTGCAAGTTTACACAGAGAGCCAGACCTTCGCGCGCAAGAAGGCGGCCGAGGCGTGGGTGAAACGTCGCGAGACTGAGCTGAGTGAGCCTGGTGCAATCGAGCGCGCCAAGAGGGGCGGTGTGCTACTCAGGGATGTAATTGATAAGTACTTGGCAGAGGTCAGCCAGGCTCAGCCGCTTGGGCGGACGAAGGAGTATACGCTGCGTGCGATTGCTGCATCGTATCTGGGTGATATGACGCCAGCGCAGATGACCAGCCAGGTACTCGTCGACTATGCGCTATGGCGGATGAGCTCAGAGGGTGGTGGTGTTCAGCCGCAAA
>Ga0247831_1000713_pt1 | contig 71229 bp, 68 predicted proteins | sample LaCruzMarch2015__9_FD_192406 | JGI IMG/M metagenome (GOLD analysis project Ga0247831, IMG submission 192406) | Freshwater microbial communities from meromictic Lake La Cruz, Castile-La Mancha, Spain - LaCruzMarch2015_1m | ecosystem: Environmental > Aquatic > Freshwater > Lake | place: Spain...
TTGACCGGCAAACACCGGACGAGGCGTACTTCAACCAGCTGCAGCCAATCCCGGCCGCAGCATAACCGAGGCGGAAATCCACTTATCCCAACCCCGGAACCTGTTCAGACAAACCGAGCCACCTCTGTCCGCAACGTCTTCGACGAGCGTTACGTCTCCAACTTCACCCCGGTCGTGAACTGGAACACGGCGACGGCGCCGGGCGCCCGCAACGTCTTCTTCCCGGGAGATGAGCGATCGCTCTTCGGCGGCGTTTCGTTCAATTTCTGAGGAAGCTGCAATGACAAAAGCGGTCGGAGCACGCGAAACGGTCGGCCCGAAGCGGGAAGGAGGTGGCGCCGTCTACCGGACGCTGTGGCGCTGGCACTTCTATGCCGGGTTGATCTGCATTCCGTTCGTGATCTGGCTGGCGGTTACGGGGTCTGTCTACCTGTTCCGTCCGCAGATCGAAGCGTGGTTCGACCGCGACGTGGCCATGCTGGAGCGCACCGGGCAGCCGGCGACCCAGCAGGCAGTTGTCGATGCGGCGCTTGCGACACGCCCGGGATCGTCGCTGGCCGGTATCGTGTTGCCGGAACATCCAGACCAGGCGGCGCGCGTGCTGATCTCCGGCGACGGCGCCCGGACGCGTGTCTATGTGCATCCCGATACGCTGGAAATCCTGAAGACACAGGACGAAAGCAACACGCTGGAGCGTGCGATCTTCAAATTGCATGGCGAGCTGATGATGGGCGAGGGAGGGTCGTTCGTGGTCGAACTGGCGGCGTCCTGGGCGATCGTGATGATCCTGACCGGACTCTATCTCTGGTGGCCACGCAATGCGCGCGGGCTGGGCGGCGTGTTCTATCCAAGGATCGGACAGGGTGCGAACACGTTCTGGCGCGATATCCATGCTGTTGTTGGCATGTGGGTGTCGGTGTTCGCGCTTTTCCTGCTGGTTAGCGGACTGCCCTGGGCGATGGTGTGGGGCAACGCATTCAAGAACGTTCGCGCGTGGACTGGCACGGCGGCGATCAGCCAGGACTGGACGATCTCGAGCAAGGACGAGCATGCGATGCATGCCGCCCACGATGCCGAGTCCGGAGCGCATCAGGGGCAGGGCGGAGTGTCGATCGAAACGATTATCGCGAACGCCCGCGCGCTGAATCTTGCGGCCCCCGTCATCGTGACGCCGCCGACGGCGCGCGATCCGGTGTGGTGGGTGAAATCCAACGCGCAGAACCGTCCCGCCCGCGAGGATGTGGCGCTCGCCACCGACACGGGGGCGGAGATGCGCCGCGACACGTTTGGCGAAAAATACATCATCGACCAGATCGTCGGCGTCGGCATCGCCGCACACGAAGGCCAGTTGTTTGCGCCCCTGAACCAGGTGCTCGGCGTGCTAACCGCGTTGGGGCTGATTACCCTATGTGTCAGCGCCTTCGTGATGTGGCGCAGGCGGGCGCCTGAAGGCGTGCTGGGCGCGCCGCCGCCGATACCTGAGGCGCGGATCGGCTGGGGGCTGGCCGCGCTGATCGTCATGTGCGGCCTGCTTCTGCCGGTGCTTGGAATCAGCCTGCTGCTGATCGGCGTGGTCGAGTGGGGGGTGCTGCGGCGTTGGCCTTCAGCCCGGCGGTGGCTGGGGATGGCCCCGACCTAAGTGGCCGGAAACCATGCAGTTTCGCGTTTACGTGATCGCGACATCCTTGTGCCACTCTCAGGCGTAGAAGGGTCGTCGAGCGGTTGCGTCACGTCGCTTTATCGAATATCGATAGTGCGGGTGTCAGGACCCCTCGCAGTTTGAATTGGCTTCCAAAGAGGGATCCGCGATGAGCCTTGCGCTCTCGACACTCTTGTATGAGTGGCGCCGCTACCTTGCGGCGATTATAGCACTCGCGCTTGCCGGTGTGCTGATGCTGGCGCTGGGCGCCATGTTCGTCGGCATCATGCAGTCCTTCACCGTGACCATCGACAAGTCGCGTGCGGAGCTCATCATCATGCCGCCGAAGGCAATGGCCAGTGGCGGGCCCGGCGGCGGGGCAGGTCCTTTACCCAAGCGCGTTGTCCCGCTGGTCTATCGCCATCCGGCCGTGGTCGAGGTGCAGGATCTGCCCGACGATTTCGGCCGGTTCATCGGCCCGGGACAGGCATCGCCCTCGCTGGTCAACATCATGATCATCGACACCTCGCCCAATGGCGTGACGCTGCCGCAGGATTTCACTGACGAGATGCGGCGCGCGATCGAGGCGCCCTATGCGGTTGGCATCGACGTGTCGGCGCAGAAGCAGCTCGGCGTGAAGCTGGGCGACCAGGCTGTGCTGAACGGCAGGACCGTCCGCGTCGCGCTGATCATGAACGGCTATGCCAACAGCCAGCTCGCCAGCATTGTGATGTCGCGTCAGACCCAGCGCCTGATGGGGCGCGCCAATGACGAGCAGCTCGGCCTGCTCATGGTCCGGGTCAAGAACGACGGAACGATGAAGGATATCGAGCGCGTGCGGAATGAGCTCAACGCGATGTCAGACGGCCTTTACCGCGCATGGACCAAGCCTGAGCTGACCGCCTCGACGACCCGGCAGATGATGTCACAAGGCTTCATCGTCATCCTGTTGTCCTTCATGAGTTCCATCGGCTTTATCATAGGTGTGGTCATCACCTGGCAGACCCTGCGCGGCGCGATCCTCGCCAACATCAAGGAGTTTGCCAGCCTGCGCGCGCTTGGCGTGTCCATCGGGCAGCTGCGCGGCGTGGTCATGGAGCTCTCGCTCTGGGTCGGCATTCTTGGAATCGCGGCTGCCGCCCTGCTCATGGTCGGCATCGCCATGCTGGCGAAGATGGCCAACCTGCCGATGGGCTTCGATCCCGGCTCGGTGCTTCAGACCGGCGTTCTGCTCCTCGCGATCGCCATCGGCTCCGGCGCGCTCACTCTTGGAGCCCTCAAGAAGGGCGAACCGGCGGACCTGCTCAAATGATCAACGCACTCCGCAAGAAACCGATCGAGAGCGAGGAAGCAACCGGCTCCGCGGCCGCCCCGCGACCCGAAGAGGTCGACAAACGCTGGGCGATAGAGGCGCGCAGCCTACGCAAGAGCTTCAAGGCCGGTCATGTCATGGTTGACGTCCTGAAGGGCATCGACCTGCTGATCGAGCCGGGCGAGATCGTGCTGGTCATGGGGCCGTCGGGCTCGGGCAAGTCGACACTTCTGGCAGCTGTATCCGGGCTGATGAAGCCCGATCAGGGCAGCGTCGTCGCGCTCGACACGAATATCTGGAAGATGTCGCGCCAGAAGATCGACAAGTTCCGCCTGGCGAATTGCGGCTTTATCTTCCAGGGCTTCAACCTGTTTCCGGCGCTGACTGCGAGCCAGCAGGTCCAGATCGTACTGAAGTTCATGAAGATCAAGCCACGCGATCGCAAGGCGGCGGCGGAAGCGACGCTGCGTGACGTTGGTCTTGGCCATCGCCTCGGCAACCGGCCGGACCGGATGTCGGGCGGTGAGAAGCAGCGTGTTGCGATCGCCCGTGCGCTCGCCAAGAAGCCTAAGCTGATCTTCGCTGACGAGCCTACGTCGGCGCTCGACGGCGAGAACGGCAACATCGTCATGACGCTCCTTCGCAAGTGCGCCAAGGAACAGGGCGCAACCGTGCTGTGCGTCACGCACGATGCGCGCCTCGCCGCATTTGCCGATCGCATCATCACCATCGAGGACGGCCTGATCACGTCGACGAACGCTGATCCAGCCAGCTTTGCGCACCATCACTGAGAACGGAAAGCCGTAATGACACGCCTCCCTGTCCTGATTCTCGTCGCCACAAGCGCCCTTGCGCTGGCTGCCTGCGGCGGCCCGCCACCAGAAGGTGACGCGGCCACCACTGCTGCCGCCAAGGTCGATCCGGCGTCGATCAACACGCCCTACACCGCGATCTCCGCTGGCAAGGTGGACATCGAAGGCGGCCTTGTCGATGTCGCAGCGCGCGCGCCGGGAATCGTGCGCGAAGTGCTGGTGCAGGAAGGCGACAAGGTGGTCGCGGGCCAGGTACTTGCGCTTCAGGAGGATGATGACGCCCGTCTGTCGCGCAATCGCGTGGCGGCGCAGCTCCAGCAGGCAGAAGCCCAGCTGCCTATTCTGGAGGTTCAGTTTGACGCCGCCAAACGCGAGGAGGCGCGCTTGCTGCGCCTCACCGCCGAGGAGGCCGCGTCGACCCAGGCCTATGAGCAGGCGCAGGATCGCACCAAGCAACTCAAGGCGCAGCTGGAGGCACAGAGATCGTCGATCTCCCTCGTGCGCGCCCAGCTTGCGGAAGCGAACTTCCAGGTTGAGCTCCACACGATCCGCGCACCCGCCGACGGTACGATCGTGCGCCGCTACGCCAACCCGGGTTCGGGCGCCTCGACATTCTCCGTGACCGCCATGTTTCAGCTGCAGCCGGCCGCGCTCCGCATCGTACGCGCCGAAGTGGAGGAGCGGTCGATCAATGCGGTGAAGATCGGCCAGAAGGTCGAGATCGTTCCGGAATCCGACCAGCAGGCGAAGTATCCCGGCGAGGTGATCCGCATCGCCGCCGTCATGGGCGCACGCAAGCTGCGTTCTGACGATCCCAGTGAACGGGCAGATGAGCGGGTGGTCGAGGTTGTGGTGAACGCGGAAGCCGCGCCCGTGCTGGTGGGCCAGCGCGTTCTGGTGAAGTTCCTCAAGGACGGCACCGAAGCTGCGCCCGTCGCCGCGACGCCGGCGGCAGCCGCAGCGACGGTTGGCGGTAACTGACAATCGGTGCATTGCCCTGACCGCGACATGAAATCCATTGCTTCTGAGAATGGTTCTCAATAGAACCATTTCATGGATACCGCGTCGATTTCAGTCGGGATGCACACTCTGGCGATGGGCCGGCCAGCCCGCGTGACAGGCTTTGGCCTGGGCGATGAAAGCCTTGTCGCCAAGCTGCGCGAGATCGGCTTTGCCGAGGGAGACGAGGTCGAACTGCTGGCCCGGGGTTGGCTGGGCGGGGCGCCGCTTTCTTTTCGTTTGAACCGCACCGTGATCGCGCTCCGCAAGGGTGAGGCGGCCATGGTCATGGTGGAGCCTGAAGCTTGAGCGCGGTCTCCTTGCGGCTCGCGCTGGTCGGTGCGCCCAACAGCGGAAAGACCACACTCTTCAACGGACTGACCGGCGGCCTCGCCAGGACAGCCAATTATGCAGGCACCACGGTCGAGACGCGCACCGGCAAGTTCGAGACGCCGGGCGGGGCGAATGTCACGCTGGTCGACCTGCCCGGAATCTACGGTCTCGAAGCCCGGTCTATCGACGAGCGCGTCGCTGTTGAGTCGATCCAGGGCAAGCGAGGCGAGCCAGCGCCGGATGCGCTGATCCTCGTGGCTGACGCGGCGAACCTGCGGACCCACCTGCACACCGTCCTGCAGATGAAGTCGCTGGGCCTGCCGGTGATCGTGGCGTTGAACATGATCGATCTTGCCGAGCGTGACGGCGTGAAGATTGACGTGCCGAAGCTGCAGGCACTTCTGGGTGTTCCGGTGGTTCGCACGCGGGCGACACGGAAGGCGGGGCGCGAGGAGCTGATCGCGCAGATCGACGATACGCTGCGGACGACGGCGCCAGTTACCAGTGTCGCCGAGCCGGCGCACGACCTTCGCGCGCTGCAGCGGGAAGCACGGCGGATCGCCAGCGAGACGATGGTTGAGCCGGCCATGAACAAGCTCACGCGGCAGGCGGACGCCGTGTTGCTGCACCCGGTGTCTGGGTTGCTGGTTCTCGGAACCGTTCTGTTCGTGATGTTCCAGTCGGTGTTCGCCTGGGCGACGCCGGCGATGGATGCAATCGAGGCGGGCTTTGGCGCGCTGGGCGAGGTCGCGGGCACAGGCATCGAGAGCCCCATGCTGCGAAGCCTTGTGGTGGACGGGATGATTGCGGGCGTTGGCTCCGTGGTGGTCTTCCTTCCGCAGATCGTGATCCTGTTTGCATTCATACTGTTTCTCGAGGCCTCGGGTTACATGGCGCGCGCGGCTTTCCTGATGGATGAGCTGATGCTGCGCGTCGGGCTGAACGGGCGGGCGTTCATTCCGCTGCTCTCGAGCTTCGCCTGCGCCATTCCCGGCATCATGGCGGCGCGGACGATCGAGAACGAGCGGGACCGGCTGACGACGATCATGGTCGCGCCGCTGATGACGTGTTCGGCGCGGCTTCCGGTTTATGCGCTGCTGATCGGCGCGTTCATTCCAGCGAGCCAGGTCGGCATTTTCAACCTGCAGGGGCTGGTGTTGTTCACGCTCTACATTCTTGGCGTGGTCAGTGCGGTTCTGGTGGCTTTCATCCTCAAGCGCACGGCGACGAAAGGCTCGACGCAGCCGCTGGTGATGGAGCTTCCGACCTACAAGCTGCCGGTGTGGCGCGATTATTTCTTCGGCATCGTCCAGAAGGCGTTGGCGTTCCTTAAGCGGGCGGGCACGATCATCTTTGTGGTGTCGGTGACGCTGTGGTTCCTCGTGACGTTCCCGCAGGCGAATGGCGAGGCGCCGGAACTGGCCAACAGTTTTGCCGGCATGATCGGCGCGGTGCTCTATCCGATCTTCCAGCCGGTGGGCTTCAACCTCGCCATGGTGATCGCGCTGGTGCCCGGTCTTGCGGCGCGGGAAGTCGCGGTCGGCGGCCTTGCGACGATCTATGCTGTGCAGGGCGGCGAAGAGAATGTCGAAGGGCTGGCGCAGCTGCTCCAGAACGACTGGACGCTCCCGATGGCGCTCGCGTTTCTCGCCTGGTACGTCTATGCGCCGCAATGCCTGGCGACGCTGGCGACGGTGAGGCGCGAGACCAATTCTTGGAAGTGGACGGGCTTCATGTTCGTCTACCTGTTCAGCCTGGCCTATCTCGCATCACTGGTCACTTTCTGGGGCGCGACGGCGCTGGGGCTGTAGTCCGGAGTTATCGTTGAGCTGTCGGCGGCGCGGTGGCTTCTTCGTCCTCGGGATGGGGAAGCGAAGGGGTGCGCCATGCCGACGTTCAACACGGCCATCATGCCGGCGGGTGACATCAACGCGACGGGGATCTTCGTGCCGGAGGAAGTCACCGCCAAGCTGGGCCAAGTCGCTTCTGCCGCTCGCAAAGGAGCACCGCGAGAAGGCAGGCGTGAAGGGCGGGGACAAGGTTGAAGTGACGCTTGAAGTGGGTACGGCGCTACACGAGGTCGAGGTCCTGAAAGATCTTGTGGCGGCGCTGAAGTAGGCGGGCGCGATGGCGGGGTTTGCGGCAGTGGCGTTCACCGATCGCAAGGAGCATGTACGCGCGATTGGAGAGGCAAAGGCGCCTGAGAGGCGCGCGCGGCGGATCGCGAAGGCGGTCGAGATGGCGCTTGCGAAGAAGGCGTAGCCTGACGGCGCGGATCAGAAGCGGTCGAGCAGGCGGTTCAGGTATTCGAGTTCTTCGCGGGTGAGGGCGCGGTTGCCGGCGCGGCGGCGGATTTCGTCGAGGATGTCGCGCGCTTTCTGGCGCTCGATCTCGTCGGGGATTTCGACGTTGTCGCCATAGCCGCTCTCACCATTGTTGAGGCGGCCGAGGATGTCGCGCTCGTCGCGTTCGGCGCGGGCGTCGGGGTCGTTCTCGTCGTTGAGGCGGGCAAGTTCGCTGGAGCGATCCTGCAGGGAGGACATCGCCTGTTGTTGCGCCTCGCGGGCGGCGGCGAAGTCGCCGCGGCGGAGCGCTTCCTCGGCGCGCTTCTGCATCTCGATGGCGTTGCCGAGCAGGCGACGCGAGCGATCATTTTCCTGGGCGTAGCGGCCATCGCCCTGCGCGCCGGGACGTCCGGGTTGGCCGCCGGGGCCGCCGCGATCGGCCTGTTGACCGCCTTGCTGGCCTTGTCCGGGTTGCTGGCCAGGTTGCTGGCCGGGGCCGCCCTGGCCTTGCTGCTGTCCGTCGCCGGGCTGCTGGCCCTGACCTTGCTGGCCCTGACCTTGCTGGCCTTGTCCCTGTTGCTGCCCCTGGCCCTGCTGACCCTGACCTTGCTGTTGTCCCTGACCCTGCTGGCCTTGCTGGCCGCCGGGCTGTTGCGGCTGGCCGCCGCCGGAGCGCTGCTGCTGTTCGAGGCGTTCGCGCAGCTGGCGCTGCTGGTCAGCGAGTTCCTGGCCCTTCTGGGCGCCCGAGCCGTCGCGCTGGGCTTCTTCGGTAGCGTCGTTGAGATCGCGCTGATCATTCATCGCGCGATTGGTATCCTGTAGCGCGCGGTTCATGGCGCGGTTCATCGGGCCGTCGGGCTGCTGACCGCCCTGTCCGCCGCGGCCCATCTGGATCTGCATGTTCTCCATCTGCTCGAGCATGCGCTGCATGTCGTTGAGCAGCTGGCGAGCCTGATCGCGCGCGCCAGTTTCGGCGAGGTCGCGCAGGGCCTGCAGCATGCGGGTGAGTTCATCGTCGCCCATCTGCGGGCCGCCGCCGCCTTGCATGCCCTGCATCTGGTCGCCCTGCGTGACGTTGCCGTTGCGCAGCGCCTCGGCCATCTGGGCGGCGAGGTAGTTCTCGATGGCCTGTTCGTACATGTCCATCAGGCGCTTGATTTCTTCTTCCGAAGCGCCGCGGCGGAGAGCGTCTTCCAGTGCGCGGCGGGCGGCCTCAAGCGCGGCGGTGGCGTCGGCGAGCGAGCCGAACTCGGCCTGAAGCGCGATCTCCCACAACAGGCCTTCGGCGTCTTCGGCCTCTTGCCGGTTGGCGGCGCTGTCGAGCAGGCCGCGTGCATTGCGCAGGCCGAGATAAATGACCGGGTCCTCGAAATAGTCTTCTGCGCGCCAGGTGATCGCATCGAGTACCATCACGGAGCGCTTGATCTCCTTCGGCGCCCAGCTGAGGCGGTTTGCGGCCGCGGAGGCGATGGCATTGTAGCCGGCGCCTTCGACGGCGGTGAAGCTGTCGGCGCCTTCGGGCGTGGAGTATTCCTCGTAGTTGCGCAGCAGGACCTGGCGCGCTTCCTGCGCCATGCGGGCGTTGGGCTGGAGGAAGATCTTCTCGGGGATTCGGTAGGCGAGGGGTTCGCTCTCGGCGACCTGGCCGGCGGCGTCGGTGGCGCGCAGCTTGACCATCACGTCGAGCCCGGCCCAGCGATGGCGGACGAGGTCCTGGCTGAAATCGCCTTCCTCTTCCTTGGGCGACAGGGTGACGGTTTCGATCGGTGTCGCTTCCTCGATCATGCCGGCTTCGGTAGGCGTGTCGATGCGGTAGGCAATCATCTCCAGCTTTTCGACGCCGTAGTCGTCGGCCAGCGCGTATTTGAATTCGGTGCGGTCGCCCTCGCCCAGCTTGGGTGGCTCGACGAAGGACACGGTCGGCGCTGCATCGTCGATGATGGTGAAGGGGAAGCTGCCGCGTTCACCCCAGAAGTTGACGGCGACGCGCATCGGCTCACCGACGATGACGCGGGCCTCATAGGCGCCATCTATGCCGGGCAGTGGGTCGAGCGAGACGGCCCCCCCAGCAGTTGGCATCACGCTGACCTGCGGCCGGCCAGGGCCTATGATGCGGATGGTGATCTCTGAGCCTTCGGGCGCCTTGGCGACTTCGCCGGGCGTGAGGATGAAAGGCGCTGAGCCGGTGTAGGTCGGCGGGGTAATCCACGCCTCGATCTTCAGCGTGTGGGCGCCGAACAGTGCGCCGAAATCGGGGAACAGGCCTTTGCCCGTGCGATCGATCACGGCGCCGCCCGCAATCAAGCCGGCGACGACGAGGACTGCCGGCATGGCAAAGCGGAGGTAGAACGGATCGGCCTGCTTCCAGTGCGGCGTGACATCGATGCGGCCCTGCCTGAGGGCGAGCGCGGCCATGCGGTCGCGGTGTTCCTGCCAGAGCGTCCAGCCGGGCGTGTCGGCCTTGGAGGGGCGGTCGGTCCAGACACTGAGCGGGCGGCCTTCGATGGAGGAGTCGATGAGGTCGCGCGCCTCATCCTCGGTGGGGTTGCGCCAGACCTTGAGGCCGAGAAGAGCGAAGGTAAGCAGGCCGATCCAGAACGCCACGCCGGCCATCGCCTGCGCCTCGGGGGGCATGGCGGTGTAGAGCCCGCTCAGCCAGAAGACGGCAAAGCCCGTGAACCAGAGAGCTGCCGGAAGGGCCGAGCGGACGAGCGACGGCCAGAAGAGCTTGCGGCGCGCCACCGAGATGCGGGCGTCGAGCTTTTCCCTCAGGCCAGATCCGTCAGCCACTCGTTATCCAATCCGGGGCCCGTTCGAGGGCGATCATTTCATCGAATGTCGGCCGACGACGGACGACCACGCAAGCATCGCCCCGAACCAGCGCCTCCGCAACCAGTGGTCTCGAATTATACTGGGACGACAATGTGGCACCGTAGGCCCCGGCTGTCATGAACGCCACCAGATCACCCTCCTTGAGGGGGGGCATGGGGCGGTCCTTGGCAAAGCGGTCGGTGCTCTCGCAAATGGGTCCAACGATGTCGACAGCGCGCCGTTCTGCGCCCATTGCGGGGGTGCGGAGGGGCAGAACCTCATGGTGGGCGCCATAGAGGGCCGGGCGCAGCAGGTCGTTCATGCCGGCGTCAAGGATGACGAAGATGCGCCCGTCGCGCTCCTTGATGTACTCGACCCGCGAGATCAAAACTCCGGCATTGCCCGCGATCAGCCTGCCGGGTTCCAGTACGAGCTGCACGTCGAGGTTTCCGAGCACCTCCCGCGCCTGGCGGGCGTAGATGGTCGGGCTGTCGGGATCCTCGCCGTCCTTGTAGGGCACGCCCAGGCCGCCGCCGAAGTCGACCCGCTGGATGTTGAAGCCACGGTCGCGCAGGCGGCGAGCGAGGGAGGCGACCTTCTCCCACGCGGCGCGCATGGGATCGATGCGCAGGATCTGGCTGCCGATGTGAACCGCGACGCCGATGGGGTCGATGTTGGGCAGGCGACTGGCCTCGTCATAGAAGGCGTCAGCCTCGTGCCAGGCGATCCCGAACTTGGTCTCGGGCGTTCCGGTGGAGATGTGGGTGTGGCCGCCGGCCTCGACATGCGGGTTGACGCGGAAGGCGATGGGCGCGCGCTTGCCCATCTCCAGCGCGATGCGGGAGAGACGGTGGAGTTCCGGCATCGATTCGACGTTGAACTGGAAGATGCCATGCTCCAGGCCAAGCCGGATCTCGGCTTCCGATTTGCCGACCCCGGAGAAGACGATGCGGTTTGCGGGCACGCCCGCCGCCATCGCCTTCAGCATCTCGCCACCTGAGACGACGTCGGCGCCCGCGCCCTCTGCGGCCAGGGTCGCGATGACGCCGAGATTGGAGTTCGCCTTCACGGCGTAGGCGATGAGGACATTGCGATCAGCGAAGGCATCCGCGAGCACGCGGTAGTGCCGGCGCAGGGTGGCATCGGAATAAACGTAGGCGGGGGTGCCGAGCTCGCGCGCGACGGCCTCGAGCGAGACGCCCTCACAGTGCAGGACGCCATTGCGATAGTTGAAGTAATGCATTGTCGTGATCCAGCCGTGGTTCGCGGAGGCGAGTAGCGGAAGGCGGGCGGGATGTCACCCCGGACGCCTAAGTCGAGCTGGGTGGGTTATTGCGGAGCGGACGGCGACGTCGTCTGCGCGTCGAGGGCTTCGCGCTCGGCAGCGGCTTCGGCGCGGTCGCGTTCTGCCGCAGCAGCGTCTGCGGCGGCGCGGCGCTCTTCTTCCGCTTTCAGTGTGCGGGGGTCGTTCGGGCCCTCATTCGGCGGGTCGCCCCAAAGCGGAACGGGGCGCACAAGGTCGCCCTTGATGCCGCAGCCAGCAAGGGCGGTTAGCGAGAAAACAAGAAGCAGGACTTTACGCATGGGACGGACATTCTGACGGCGGGGCGGCGGGGTCAAGCTGGCGGCTGCCGCGTGATCATGACGCGATGGCAACAGTTTTTACATGAAGGAACTGCGGCGCGTTGCGAAAGCGCCCGCGTTCGGATGATCGCTCGCAGACAGCGCGCCGGCGACAGGAAAGGCAGGACACGTGAGACACGACAATCAGGCGCGGTTCTGCCTGCGGGAGATCATCCATCAGCAAGCAGGCTCGCCGCCAGGCGTCGGTAATGGTCCACGCACGCCTTACCGTCCGCCGCTGGGCAGCATCCTGCGGAGCGTGTCATCCTTCATGAAGTAGTGGTGGAACAAGGCTGCCGCTGCGTGCAGGCCGAGAAGGAAGTAGCCGATGGTTCCGCTCGTCTCGTGCAGCTCCTTGACCTGGTCGGCCAGCCCCTTGTCCGGGCTGGTGAGCGGCGGGAGGTTCAGGCCCCAGAACGGGATCGGATCGCCCTCGGCGCTGAGAATTGTCCAACCGGCAATCGGCATCGCAATCAGCCAGGCATATATTGCCAGGTGGGCCGCGATCGACAGGAGGTGAAGCATGCGCGGCGGCAGAGGTGTGATCGGCGGTGTCTTCCACACCAGGACGCGCAGGCCGATGCGGAGAAACGTGGCGGCGAGCACGCTGAGGCCGAGCATGAAATGCCAGGCCTTGAGGCCTTCGCGAATATCGCTGCCGCGCTCGAAGTTCGTCCGCAGCAGGATGCAGGCGTAGGCCGCAACCACCAGAATCAGGACAAGCCAGTGCAGAAGGATTGCGCTGTCCGGATAACGCTTCGGTGCTGCCGCATCGCTCATGGGGGGAACTCCTGATGCGATGAAGGAAATGGCATAGACCGCCGGCGCCGCTTGATGTGCGTCAACTTATCGGACGATGAGACTGCAGGTGAGAGGCGCTCGCGATCAGGGCTGGGGAGCTCTCACTCCAGCTTTGCCTTCCAGGTCGCTACCTGCTCGCGCACGCGTGTTGGTGCCGTTCCCCCATAGCTCTGGCGCGAGGCCACTGACGCATCGACCGTAAGCACAGCGAAGACCTTGTCGGTGATGCGCGGCTCGAGTTTCTGCAGCGTCGCGAGCGGTAGGTCTGGCAGCGCTATCCCTGCCGTTTCCGCGGCTTTCACGGCGGCTCCAGTGATGTGGTGGGCTTCGCGGAAGGGGATGTTCAGTTCGCGGACGAGCCAGTCGGCGAGGTCGGTTGCGGTGCTGAAGCCGGATGATGCGGAGGCGCGCATGCGCTCCTTGCTGGGCGTCATGGTGGCGATCATGCCGGTCATGGCTTGCAGGGAGAGATCGAGCGCGTCGAACGCATCGAACGTGGTCTGCTTGTCGTCCTGCATGTCCTTCGAATAGGCGAGCGGTAGGCCCTTCATGATCGTGAACAGCTGGACCAGCGAGCCGATGGCGCGGCCGGATTTGGCGCGCACGAGTTCGGCAGCGTCCGGGTTGCGCTTCTGCGGCATGATGCTCGAGCCAGTGGACCAGGCGTCCGACATGCGCACGAAGCCGAACTGCGCGGACGACCAGATCACGATCTCCTCGGCGAGGCGCGAGAGGTGCTGGGCGCAGATCGCAATGGAGCTGAGCGCTTCGAGGGCGAAATCCCGGGCGCTGACGCAATCGAGCGAGTTCGCCATCGGACGGTCGAAGCCGAGCGCCTTGGCTGTCATGTGGCGGTCGATGGGAAAGCCGGTGCCGGCGAGGGCTGCGGCGCCGAGCGGGCTTTCATTCATGCGCTGGATCGCATCGGCGAAGCGGCCGCGGTCGCGGTCGAACATTTCCACGTATGCCATGAGGTGGTGCCCGAAGGTGACGGGCTGCGCGGTCTGCAGGTGCGTAAAGCCGGGCATGACGGTGTCGGCGTGCGATTCCGCCTGCACAAGAAGCGTCTTCATCAGAGCGGTCAGCTGGTCGCGGCGTGTCTCACACGCGGATTTGACCCAGAGGCGGAAGTCGACCGCGACCTGGTCATTTCGCGAGCGTGCGGTGTGCAGCCGGCCCGCGGGCTCGCCGATGATTTCCTTGAGGCGGGATTCCACATTGAGGTGAATGTCTTCCAGCGCCTTGGAAAACTGGAACTTTCCTTCACGGATTTCCGACAGGACCTGATCAAGGCCTTTCTGGATCGCGGAGGCGTCCGTCGCCGAGATCACACCGGTCTTTGCCAGCATCTCCGCATGGGCTTTCGAACCGGCGATGTCCTGTGTCGCGAGGCGCTTGTCCACGTCGATGGACGCGTTTATCGCCTGCATGACTTGGTCGGGCATGGCCGAGAACCGGCCGCCCCACATCGTGTTGCTCTGGGAGCTTCCGCTCCCGGGGGTGTTGCTCTCGGGATTTTTCGTCATGAACCTGCGACCCGTCGTTTCAGCCGCGCTTCTCGCACTCTTTGCTGCGGCCTGCCAGCCGGCGGCCGAGCCGCCCGCGGCGTCTGATCCCGCCTCGGTTCCGGACCAGGCGGCGGCCCCGGCCGGCGACAGCCAGCTGGCTTCGTTCAAGACGGGTGAGTTCGAGCGGCTGGACATTGAGTTCGGACCATCGGAGGGCCTGTCGGCCCCGACCACGGCGTTCACCGATGAGGCCGGCGCGTCGCACACCTTCAAGCAGTTCGAGGGCAAGGTCCTCGTCTATAACATCTGGGCGGAATGGTGCGGTCCGTGCGTGACTGAAATGCCGAGCCTGGCACGGCTGCAGAAGGCGTTTGACGGCAAGGACGTCGCGGTCGTCCCGGTGGCTTACGGTTATGGTCAGGGCGTGACGCGCGAGACAACGCTTGCGAAGTTCCGCGAGCTGGTGGGCCAGGACCTGCCCTTCTTCTTCGACGGGGAGCAGGTGCTCCAGTCCGAAGCCAAGACCGGCGCGTTGCCGGCCACCATCATCTACGACAAGACCGGCAAGGAAGTCGCCCGCCTCACAGTGCCTGCCGAGTGGGATTCGCCCCAGGCCGTGGCCATCGTGCAGGCTGTGCTGGACGGGAAGCGCTGAGACAGGCGCTGGGGCCGGTCACCAGGCTTCACTTCAGCGCGAGAACGGCTGGGCGCGACACCCCCGCGCCTTGTGGGGTCGCCGCGGATTAGGCATCACTCTGCGTAAGACCAGTTACACAAATGACCGGCTGAAGCTGGCTTCCGGGAGAACGACCATGATCAGGATGCGCCACGTTTCTCTGGCGGTCATCACGGCAGCCTTGGCCTTCAGCGGCGCGGCATTCGCCCAGACCCAGTCGGCGATGCCGGTTGCTGCCGCAGGGCCCACCGGCCCCGAGGTCGACAAGGCGGCTATCAACGCACCCAACGTCGAGCCCGGCTATGTCGTTCCGCGTCTCAAGATCGGCCAGCCAGACCTGCAGGGCGTCTGGAGCAATGCGTCCAACACCACCATGCGCCGTCCGGGCGCGATGAAGAATCTGGTGATGTCCGAAACCGAGAACGAGAAGGCGCGCGACACCAACCCTTCGAACATCCGGCAGAGGACCGACGACAACCAGAAGATCTCTGATGGCCTGCTCGATGGCAAGGATCTCGCTTCGGGCCGCGGCTACAACGCTTTCTGGATCGATCCGGGCACGAGCTACGCAAACGTCAAGGGTACGTGGCGCACGTCGTGGATCGTCGAGCCCGCCAACGGGCAGGTGCCCACCAAGGCAGGCGTGAGCGGCGGCGGTTACGGCCCGCGGCTTGGCAATGGCTATGACCATCCTGAAGAGCGCAACCTCAACGAGCGCTGCATCATTCTCGGCACGTCCGGCCCGCCGATCGGGAACTACCTGTACAACAACAACCTGCGGATCGTTCAGTCGCCAAACCACGTCGTGATCGAATCCGAGATGATCCATGATGCCCGCATCATCCCGCTGAACGCAGAGCACCGCCCCAAGGAACTCGCGGCGTGGATGGGTGACTCGATCGGCTGGTGGGAGGGCGACACCCTTGTCATCGAGACCATCAACATGACCCGCGGAGGGTCGACGGTTCAGGTCTCGCCGTCGGGCAAGATCATCGAACGCTTCACCCGTTACAACGACAAGCAGGTCTTCTATGAGTTCGAGGTGCACGACCCGGAGCTTTACACCCAGGTCTGGAAGGGACAGATGTCCTTGAACCACCAGCCGTCGATGTATGAATACGCTTGCCACGAGGGCAATCACGGCCTGCTCGGCATCCTCGAAGGTGGCCGTGTCGCCGACAAGCAAGGCCGCAACATCAGCGAGGATGGCGACCGCGAGGAATAGTCGCTCTTGCGGAGCAAATTCAGAGCGCCGTTGCGGAGACGCAGCGGCGCTTTTTGATTCCTGCCGTCCGCGCGGTGAGAGGCGTCATGTCGCGCTGAAGTCGACGATTTGCTATCATGAGATGCGAGCGGACAGGGCGGTTTCAGGGGGCGTGTGATTGTCCGTGTGCCGCCCGGCTGGGCACATCCGCGCGATGATGCGGGTGATGACATCGACGGCGGGCAGATCGAACCGCTCGACCGCCTGCCGGAAAGTGCAAGGACGGTGTTTCACGCCTATCAGAACGTGAGCGCCGGCTCGCCGGTTTCCCCCGTCTTTGCGACGCGGGGCGACCTGAAGGCCTGGCTGATCGATCAGGGCCAGTCAGCCGAAGCGGTCGTTTCGTTTGTGGAGTGGGGCTTTGCGCCGTCCGGGGTCGCATGGGTGAACGAAGTCGAGAACGGCATGGAAGGCCTGGATCGCGCTGTTCGCAAGACGAAGTGATGGCTGTGGTTCCGGACGCGCGAAAGCTGACGCCGCCGCACGTCACCGTGAGAGCGTCTGGACAAGCCTTGGGCAGCGCTTGTCCTGACCGGCTGGATTCGGCATCTTCCCTCGAAGGAACAGCATGATCGGCAAAAGCCGGCGGCCCGGGAGGACCACATGATCAACTTGCGCCACATCTCGCTGGCGGCTATCGCCGCCGCGCTAATTGCAGCGCCGGGCATGGCCTCGGCGCAGGACACCAATGGCAGGGTCTTTATCCCGAACCAGAAGCCCGCGAAGGAAGGCGACCGGATGGCGGCGGGCTATCTCGCGCCGCGTCTGTCGTTCGGTCAGCCGGACCTGCAGGGCGTCTGGTCGAATGCCTCGAACACGCGCCTTACGCGTCCGGGCAACATGAAGACGCTGGTGATGACCGACGAGGAAGAAGCCAAGGCGCGCGCCGCCAACCCCTCCAATATCCGCCAGCAGACCGATGACAACCAGAAGACCGAGGACGGACTGCTCGACGGCAAGGATCTCGCGGCTGGCCGTGGCTATAACGCATTCTGGATCGATCCGGGCACGACCTACGCCAATGTGAAGGGAACGTGGCGCTCGTCGTGGATCGTCGATCCGCCGAGCGGGCAGGTGCCGTTCTCCGACGACGGTCGCAAGCTTCTGGCCTCGATGCGCGGCTCGCGCGGGCGCGGATCGGGCTATGACAATCCGGAAGAGCGTGGCGCGGGCGAGCGCTGTATCGTCGGATTCGGCGGCTCGGGCGGTCCTCCTATGATGAACGTGCTCTACAACAACAACTACCAGATCATCCAGAGCCCGGACCATGTGGTGATCGTCGTCGAGATGAACCACGACGCGCGCGTGATCCCGCTCAACGCGAAGCACAAGCCGCCGGCGCTGAACAAGTATCTCGGCGACTCGATTGGCTGGTGGGAAGGCGACACGCTGGTGGTCGAGACCATCAACATCAATCCTGAAGGCGGCGGGCAGGCGCAGGTGACGCCGGACGGCAAGATCATCGAGCGCTTCACGCGCTATTCCGACAGCCAGGTGCTGTACGAGTTCGAGGTCCACGACCCGGCGCTCTATACCCAGGTCTGGAAAGGCGAGGTTGGTCTGAACCGCGTCAACGAACAGGTCTACGAATATGCCTGCCACGAGGGCAATCATGGCCTGCTGGGTATTCTCGAGGGTGGTCGCGCTGCTGACCGCGCAGGCAAGGACATCCGCGAGGCTGGCGATCGCGACGAGGGCTAAGCCGCTCTCCAGCCAGAGAGCAGCGCCGCTGTCGCAAGGCAGCGGCGTTTTCTTTTGTCCAAACAGAAAGAGGGCGGCGGATTGCTCCGCCGCCCTCTCCATTCAGGCTTGTTGCCTCTGGCTTAGAATGACTTCGAGAGGTCCAGGAAGAATGTCCGGCCATAGAGGTCGTACTGGCTTTCGATGACCGCATTACCGAGGCGCAGGTAGCCTGCGTTGCTCGATGTCTGCGGGGGCTCTTCATCGAGCACGTTTCGCACGCCGAAGCGGGCGTTGAGACCAAGGTCTTCGAAGTCGTAGCCGACCGACAGGGTGTGGTAGAAGCGCGGCGGCGTTGACAGCACGAAGTTCACTGGTGTGCCCAGGTAGGTGTAGGGCTGGGTCGGGTTGGCTTCTGTGAAGTCGTCGAGGTTCGAGGTGGCGTCAACATAGCGAACGCCCCAGAACACCGACAGCGGACCTGCGTCGTAAGCCGTGTTGAAGTTCGCGACCCATGGCGGTTGGCCAGCTTCGCCATTGGAGTCTTCGAACGGGCTGCTCGGCAGAAGCTGATTGCCGGCCTCAAGCTGCCGTGCTGCACGCAGGGTGAAGTCCAGATCGCCCCACTGCGTTTCAAGGCCGTAGTGAACCTCAACGTCAACGCCGCGCGATGTCTGGGCAGCAATGTTCAGGTAGTTGTTGAACAGCTCCTTGATCGGGCCCGGAGGAGATTCGCCCGGCTGCTTGCGGGAGAAGAGGTTGCAGAGAGGGTCGGTCGGGAAGTTCGGCGAGTCATAGCAGTTACGAACGATGTAGGCGTTCGAGACGCGGCCGACCTGATCTTCGACGACGATGTCGAAGTAGTCCACGGAGATCTGGAAGTCGCCGAGGAATTTCGGGTCCCAGATCACGCCGAGCGAGCGGGATTCCGACGTTTCCGCGGACAGCGTACCGTAGCCGCCGCTGGTGTAGACGGTGGCCTGGATGCCACCCGTCGACAGCTGCGTCGGCCCGATGCCGCCTGGGAATTTCGGGTCCCGTGCGCAGTTGTCGGCCATGCGCTGCGTGATGGTCTGCGCTGCCAGTTTCGGTCCCCACTGGGCGCAGGGATCGCCGGCCTGTGCAAACAGGCTGGTCTGCTGGGCGAGATAGAGTTCGTAGAGGCCGGGGGCGCGGAACGATGTGCCTTGGCTGCCGCGAACACGCAGCTCGTCTGTTACAGCCCAGCTGAGGCCGGCCTTCCAGGTCGAGTCGCCGCCGTAGGAGGCAACGTCCGTGTAGCGCCCAGACAGAGACAGTGTCACTTGCTTAGCAAGCGGCATGTCCTTGAAGACAGGCACCTGGAATTCGAAATATCCAGCGCGGGTATCGTCGTTGCCGGTGGTGATACCACGACGCACCGGGCCTCCATTCCAGACCTCGCGGTCCAGGTAAGCCTGGTCCGGCTTATCGAGGATGCTGTCGTCCTGGTACAGGAAGCCGAACACCGCGCTCAGATCGCCGGCAGGAAGCGGGGCGATGGCGCCCGTGATGTACCCTTCGATCGTGGTCTGCTCGTACACGGTGCGGCTGTTCGCCATCCCGTGCAGGAAGGCCTGCTCTTGCGGCGTGAGAATGCCGTAGTTGAGGTTGGGCGCGTACCAGTTGATGTCGACGCAGGGTACGCCGCGGTAGCGAGTCTTGGTGCCGGCGCACAGTTCGGTTTGCAGTTCATAGTCGGTGATCGCGTCGACATAGGTGATCTGCTCCTTGCGGTCGCCGTCCGAGCGCGAGAACTGCGCCGAAAGGTCGAACGACCAGCCCGGCATCGGGAAGCCGATATCGCCGCTCAGGCCAGCGACAACACGCACATAGTCAATGCCAACCGTCTCGTCAGCCCAGTCGGTGATCGCCGTGGGGCTATGCAGAACGTAGTAGTACTGATCTTCCTCAAGATCGTCCCGCAGCGTCCAGCCGGCGATTTCCGCCATCGGGTCGCCGATGATGGGGCCCGAACCGTAGCGGTACTGGAACTGGAAGCTGTAGATCTGGTCGTAGCTATCGTTCTTGGTCGTACGGCGGTTGAGCAGCACTTCGCCATAGGCCTTGATATTGTCGGTGATGTCGTACTCGCCTTCTGCAACGATCGACATGCGCTCGATGCTCGGCGAAAGCGTCGTCTGGTCCTGCAGCGGATGGTAGAAGTCCTGGTAGGCCCCGGAAGCACGGGCGAACGGTCCCCAGATCGGGTCCTGCGTCGTCGCTGTGATGATGTTCTGGTACCCGACCGGATACCATCCCCTCGGATTGATGATGCCGCTGGGGGCGGCTGTCGGAGCGCCCGACACAGGGCTGAAAGCCTGAAGGTAGCGGCCGAGTGTGCCAGAGTAGTCGTACTGGTAGCGGCCGGCGGTCGTCTGCCACGGACGATGACGGAAGCCGCCGGATCCGGGCGAGGAAGCGCGCGCGTTGACGCCGTAGTCGTATGTCCAGTTGTGGCCCCAGATCACGTCGTCCGAGCAGGTATAGTCATTGCGGCGTTCATCGAACAGGTCAGCGCGCGTGCCGTCTGACTGCTTAAAGAAGAGGTTCTGGCTGCAGTTGAAGATGTCACGGTCGCCGCGGTCGAACTCTTCCTGCATGAAGTAGTCGGCCGAGACGCGGAAATAGCCTCTGTCGAGTTCCTGACCCCAGGTGCCGCTGACCGACAATTCCGCGGCTGCGCCCATTTCCGGGTAGGTGTAGGAGATATCGAAGCTCGAACTGGAGTCCTTCCTGGTAATGATGTTCAACCCGCGATGGCGTCCGAACCATAGAGAGACGATGCCCCGTCCTTCAGAATGTCGACGCGCGCGACAGCCGAGAGCGGGATGACGTTCAGGTCGAACGGGCCGACCGTACCGCCCGTGCCTGAGGGGCCTGCCCGGCGACCGTTGAGCAGCACCAGCGTGCGCTGCGCGCCGAGGCCGCGGAGCGACAGCGTCTGCGTGCCAAGTCCGCCTTCGGGGTTGGCGATCGCAGCGGAGATCGCCGCGGTCGTCTGCGACGAACCTGCGGCGGCAATGCTGTTCTGGAGCAGGGATGCGATATCGGTAACACCCTGCACAGTTGCTTCATCAGCGGTCACGACCGTCATGGCAGAAGCACTGCTGAAGGTGTCGTTCTGAATACGCGTTCCTGTAACCGTGACGACGTCGCCCTCGTCGGCTTCCTGCTCTTCAACGGGCTGGACGGTATCGACGACGGGCTGAGCTTGCTGAGCAAACGCGAAGCCACTGGTTGCCGTGAACAACGCGCCAAGTGCCACTGACCGGCAAAGCCGACCAGACGATGTCTTTTTCATTAGTGACCCTCTGTCCCTGTGGCGCGAACCAGACGCCAATCGATGCCGTCGATCAGACGTCGTCCCCGCCGCTACTGGAAAGACACCACGATGACGGTCCGCTCGGGTCAAGATCGAATATCGATACGGCATGCCGGAAAACAGTGCGATTCAAGGGATTCCGATCGAATGTCACACCCGTCCCAAAAGTTCCGGCGCCTCTCATGCGGGCAGTTTTGCACGATTTTTACCCTACTTTGCTTGCTCCCAAATCATTCGTTGTCAGCAGGACGCTACGGAAGGTGAATTGCGATTCTGCCGGCCGGGTTCAATCGCGCGTGTTGGACTTCGTGGCTCTGAACTCGATACGTTTTCCGTCCGGTGTGACGCGCGTGCATCGCTCCTGGCGGACGTCGTCTGTCCAGTTGCATTCGAGCTTCGAGCCGTCCTTAAGGAAGTCGGTGCCTTTGCCGTTTCGCTTGTTGTTGACGTAGAGGCCTTCGAAGTATTCGCCATTGGCGTAGGTTACCGTGACGGGTCCGCTGAGAGCGCCATTGGTCCAGTTGCCGTTGAGCGTGCCGGTGCTGGCGAACTCGACCGCCTGGCCGTGCGGGCGATGATCGCGGAACTGGCCGGTGATCTTGCGGCCATCCTTGAAGGTCAGCTCGCCAGGGCCTTGCTGCTCGTCATTGACGAAAGCGCCTCGGAAAATGCGGCCATCACCGAAGGTGGCGGTCGCCTGGCCGGTGCGCAGATCGTTCACGAACGGGCCGATATAGGCGTACTCGCCATCGATGCGGGCGAGCCGGCCGTCGCCCTGGCGCCTGTCGTTCACCCAGCCGCCGTCATAGGTCCATTGCTGATCGCCTGTAGTGTAGACGCCGTGGCCGTCGCGCTTGTCGGCCTTCCATTCGCCGACATAGACCGAGCCATCGCCGAGTTTCTGCGTGCCCGTGCCTTCGCGCTTTCCGGCAACATAGTCGCCGTCATAAGTCGAGCCATCGGCGAAGATCATGCGGCCCTTTCCCGAGCGCACGCCGTTGATGAAGTCGCCCTCATAGCGCTCCCCGCTGGGCAGGGTCTCAGCGCCCCTGCCATTGATCTGGCCCATCGTGTAGGCGCCTTCGTAGACATAGCCTGTCGGACAGGCGTAGAGGCCCTGGCCGTGGCGCTGTCCGCTGACAAATCCGCCGGTGTAGGTGCAGCCATTGGCGAGCGTCTCGGCGCTGGGGCCGTTGCGCAAGATGTCGATGCCCAACGACATGATGTCCCTGACGCCGCCCCTTTCCGCGCAGGCGCACGAGATCGGCGAGACAGCATAGGCCCCGCCGGGACTGATCTGACCGATGGGACGCTCAGGGGTGATCGACGGGGCGGATCCGCGGGCGCAGGTGAAGGTGATCTCCTTCAACGTTGCAAGGCCGGTCGCCGAGGCGTTGTTAAGCAGGCGCAATTCGACATTCGAGCCGTCGCAGCCCGGGGCGGAAGACACCCGCCACTGGACCTCCCGGCCGTCGGTCCAGCGCAGACCGGAATTCCATTCCGGGCCCTGCCACGCAATGGCGGCCAATGGAAAAGCTAGCGCGGCCGCTGCAGCCAGAGCCATTAGCGCGCGGCGCACCAGCCTTGATACGGTCATCGATCCCCACATCAGCATTCTCCCGCGACCTCCGGCCTGCGCAGATTCGTCCATGCGCCAGCTGCGCCCTGCGCCAGCGAGTCTCATGCCGCAGGATTCCACGTCAAGTTTAGCCGAACTGTGGCGTGGTGGCGGCGAGGGCGCAGAAAGCATGGCGGGGAACCGGAAGGTTGGCGCCGCGTTGCTGCGCTGTTGAACCCAGGAACCGGAGCTAACCCGATATGCGCACGATCCTTTACGCACCCGCCGTCGCCCTGCTTGGCATCGCGCTGATGAGTGCTTGCGGAACGAATATGGAGCAACGGGCTGCGACGGGCGCGGCAACCAGCTTGATCGTCGCCGGCCCTGTCGGCGCTGCTGTTGGCGCCGCAGCAGGCGCTGTGACCAGCGAGGTCAAAGAAGACAACCGATAGGATAGATCGAACTTAAGGGCGTGGTGGCCCCCGCCTGCTCCAAAGCCCTGTGCGTGAGGCGCTGTTTCGGGTAGCGTGACCGCTCATTACAGGGCTGGGTCATGACGGTTAGGAACATCCTTGCGCTTTGCGTTGCTTCGAGCGCCATCACCGTGCTGGCGGGCTGCGGCACCAACATGGAACAGCGCGCGGCGACCGGCGCTGCAACCGGGCTGATCATTGCGGGGCCGGTGGGGGCGGCGGTTGGCGCCGTGGCCGGCGCCGTGATCAACGAGGCAGACGAAGACAACTAGGCTCTTGCCAGGCCTTGTGAGCAGCCTGACACGGCTGGTCTGGCGAACCTAACCGGAACGGCCCATATTCCGGCCATGGCGAAAACACCCACACGATCGTCCTCCAGAACCTCTGGCAAGGCGGCCAAGCCGACCGCGTCCAGCTCAGCGCCTGGGCACAAACGCGGCTCGGGCGTAGGCGAAGCGCCGATGGCGGAATTCAAGGCACAGCAGAAGACGGCCGTAGCCATCGCGGAAGCGGCGAATGTCTGGACACCGCACCGTCCCGAGCGCAACTGGGACAAGTTCGAGGGTGGCCGGAAATTTCGCGTCGCGTCTAACTACGAGCCTGCGGGCGACCAGCCGCAGGCGATCGCCGATCTCGTTCAGGGTGTGAAGGACGAGGAACTCGACCAGGTCCTTCTCGGCGTCACCGGCTCTGGCAAGACGTTCACGATGGCGAAGGTGATCGAGGCAGTGCAACGCCCCGCGCTGATCCTCGCGCACAACAAGACGCTGGCAGCGCAGCTCTATGGCGAGTTCAGGAGCTTTTTCCCCGACAACGCCGTCGAGTATTTCGTGAGCTACTACGACTACTATATGCCCGAGGCCTACGTCCCCCGGACCGACACCTACATCGAGAAAGAGAGCTCCATCAACGAAGCGATTGATCGAATGCGCCACTCGGCGACGCGGGCGATTCTGGAGCGGGATGATGTGATCATTGTCGCCTCGGTGTCGTGCATTTACGGCATTGGGTCGGTTGAGACTTATACCGCGATGACGTTCGAGCTGGCTCAGGGCGAGGCCAGAGACCCCAGGCAGGTGGCGGCGGATCTCGTGGCGCTGCAGTACAAGCGGAATGATCAGGCGTTTGGGCGGGGGACCTTTCGGATGAAGGGAGATACGCTCGATGTCTGGCCGGTGCACCAGGAGGACCGGGCGTGGAAGATCTCGTTCTTCGGCGATGAGGTCGACAAGATTACCGAGTTTGATCCGCTGACGGGCAAGGCGACGCGGCCGCTTGAGCGGATCAAGGTCTACGCCAACAGCCACTACGTCACGCCGCGGCCGACGCTCAACCAGGCGGTGGAGTACATCAAGGAGGAGCTGCGCGGGCGGCTCAACCAGCTGACGCAACAGGGCAAGCTCCTCGAGGCCCAGCGCCTCGAACAGCGCGTGCAGTTCGACATCGAGATGATGCTCGCCACCGGCTCATGTGCCGGCATCGAGAACTACAGCCGCTATCTCACGGGCCGTGCGCCGGGCGAGCCGCCGCCTACCCTGTTCGAATATCTGCCCGAAAACGCCATGATCTTCGTCGACGAAAGCCACCAGACCATCCCTCAGATCGGCGCGATGTTCCGGGGCGACTTCAACCGCAAGTTCACCCTGTCCGAATACGGCTTCCGCCTGCCAAGCTGCCTCGACAACCGCCCGCTCAAATTCGACGAGTGGGAGAAGATGCGCCCGCAGACCATACACGTCTCGGCAACGCCGGGCCCGTGGGAGCTCAACCAGACCGGTGGCATCTTCACCGAACAGATCATCCGCCCGACCCACCTGATCGACCCGCCGGTCGAGATCCGCCCCGTCTACAAGGACAACGCCAACCAGGTCGACGACTGCATCCACGAGGTGAAGGAGACGGCGAAGAAGGGCTACCGCTCGCTCGTCACCACGCTCACCAAGAAGATGTCCGAGCAGCTGACCGAGCACATGCACGAGCAGGGCGTGCGCGTGCGCTACATGCACTCCGACATCGACACGATCGAGCGTATCGAGATCATCCGCGACCTGCGCCTCGGCAAGTTCGATTGCCTGATTGGCATCAACCTGTTGCGCGAGGGGCTCGACATTCCCGAATGCGCCTTCGTCGGCATCCTCGACGCCGACAAGGAAGGCTTCCTGCGCTCCGAGACGTCGCTGATCCAGACGATCGGCCGGGCGGCGCGCAACAGCGAGGCGAAGGTCGTGCTCTATGCCGACACCGTCACCGGCTCGATGACACGCGCCATGGCGGAAACTACGCGCCGCCGCGAACGCCAGATGGCGCACAATGCGGAGTACGGTCACACGCCGATCACTGTGATCTCGGGGGTGAAGGACGTGCTCGAAGGCGTCACGTCGAAGGCGGCGCAGGGCCTCTTGCCGAAAGGCCGCGACCCCAACAAGCGCGGGCGTGGAAACATGCTGCCCGGTATGGAAGAGGAGGGCGCCGAGTTCATCGGCAAGGGCCACAACCTCACCCGCGTCATCGACCAGCTCGAAAAGGAAATGCGCGAAGCCGCCGCGAACCTGGAGTTCGAGCTGGCCGCCCGCCTGCGCGACGAGGTGAAGAAGCTGCGCGACGTCGAGATCGGGTTGGGTGTGGAGAAGGTGATGGGGCCGGCTGATTAGGCTGCCGAGACCATACTGAAGGGATTGTCCCAGCTCGGTGCGCTCATCACTTCACTCGACTGAGGCCCCAGCTTACCTGATCCGTTCGGAGGGTCCTGGGTTTGCAAAACTCGATCTTATGAGCATGCGAGGGCGCTGCGCCCCCACACATAGCTCGGACGACCCGCGCGCCGTGCCCGCAGGAGCGGCAGCGCGAAGTGCGCCGGTGACAGGCTGCGCAGGCGCGGCGGAGGTCGGGGCTGCTTGAGGCCAGCGCGGGGGCGGTGCAGGGTGGCGGCCGCTTTAGGAGCAACAGCATGGCGGACCGCATTCCGGAGACCATTCGACGCTGGCACGTGATCGCGCTGGAGCGCCGGGCCGACGATCTTGCCGGCATCCTCGCGGAGGACTGCGTGTTCGAGAGCCCGGTGGTCCACACGCCGCAGAAGGGCCGCGCTATCGTGGAGGCGTATCTGCGGGGGGCGCTGCACGTGCTGAACACGGAGCACTTCCGCTATGGCGAGGAATGGTATGCCGAACGCTCGGCCGTGCTGGAGTTCTTCTCCGAGGTCGACGGCATCACGATCAACGGCGTCGATATCATAAGCTGGAACGACGCCGGGCTGATCACGTACTTCAAGGTGATGGTGCGCCCGCTGAAGGCGATCAACACGCTGCATGCGAAGATGGGTGATTACCTGATGAAGATGGGCGCGGTGAAGGCGCGCTAGCGGTCCTGCGTCGGGACGTAGGGGCTGATCAGGCCGAGCGGGGCCGCCGTCGTGCGCTTGGCGACATTGACGATGATGCGCGACTGTATGTCGGAGACGAGGCCGAGGGCCAGGATCTTGTCGCGCAGGAAGTTGTCGTAGGCGTGCATGTCGGTGGTGACGACGCGGCAGACATAGTCGACGGCGCCGGTTACCGTCATGCACTCGATCACTTCGGGCCATTTGCGGACGGCCTGCTCGAATTTTTCGAGGTTCTCGCGGCTGGGCAGCTGCAGCTTCACGTTGGCGACGACTTCGAAGTTCAGGCCCAGCTTGTCGTAGTTGAGCAATGTCACGCGACGCGCAATGATGCCTTGCTCCTCCATCCGCTTGATGCGGCGCCAGCAGGGGCTGGAGGACAGGCCGACCTTCTCTGCGATCTCGGCCACGGATAGGGCCGCGTCTCGCTGAATCAGGTCGAGGATTTTCGCGTCGATGGCGTCGAGTTCAACGGCCATGAATTGCTGCCTTTGGTCGTGTTTGTAGTGGATTATTGCCGACCCTGTGCCAGATCGCGCACCGAATGGCAAATGTTTCCTGCGAAATTGGGCAATATATTTGCCGTGACCCTATGTTCCATAACCGGAGGCGCACGACTTGAAGAAAGGTAGCCCTGTATCGGGTGGAATTTCCCTCGATGACAAGTACCTGCTGGAGCAGGGCCGCGCCTTCATGACGGGCATCCAGGCGCTTGTGCGGCTGCCACTCGACCGCAAGAGGCTGGACCGCAAACTGGGCCTGAATACGGCGGGGTTCATTTCGGGTTATCGCGGCTCGCCGCTGGGCGGCTACGACCAGCAGATCCGCGTCGCCGGCAAGCTGATGGACGCGCACGACGTGAAGCTGTGGGAGGGCCTGAACGAGGACCTCGGCGCGACGGCGGTATGGGGCTCGCAGCAGACGCATATCTTTCCTGGCGCGAAGTTCGATGGCGTGTTCGGCATCTGGTACGGCAAGGCGCCGGGCGTCGATCGCACGGGCGACGTGTTCAAGCATGCGAACATGGCAGGCACTGACCCCAAGGGCGGCGTGCTGGCGCTGTGTGGGGACGATCCGAACTCGAAGTCTTCGACGCTCGCATCGCAATCCGAATTCGCGATGATCGACGCGGAGATGCCGGTGCTGGCGCCGGCCTCCATCCAGGAAGTGCTCGACTACGGCATGATCGGCTGGGAGCTGTCGCGTTATTCGGGGCTGTGGGTCTCGATGATCTGCCTCGCGGACACGATGGATAGCGGGGCTGTCGTTGAGGTCGGGCTGGATCGCTATGCGACTGTGCGGCCCACCGACTTCGCCATCCCCGAGGGCGGTCTCGGACTGCGCACGGGCGACACGCCGCTCGGCAAGGAAGCGCGCCTGCGGCAGCTGAAGATCCCCGCGGCGCGGGCCTTCGTGCGCGCCAACAAGCTGGACAAGCCGCTGCTGGTCGGAAAGCAGAAGAAACTCGCGATCGTCGTGGCCGGTCAGGCAGCGCGCGACGTATACGAGGCGCTGGGCGCGATGGGCCTGTCGCCGGAACAGGCGGCGGATCTTGGTGTCTCGATCTTCAAGGTCGCGATGCCGTGGCCGCTGGAGCCCACTGCGATCGGTGATTTCTGCCGCGGCTTCGAGCGCGTGCTGGTGATCGAGCACAAGCGCGCCATCATCGAGCCGCAGCTTAAGGATGTGCTCTACCACCTCCCGGATGCGGAGCGCCCGATCATCGAGGGCAAGCTGGACCGCGACGGCGCGCGGCTCTTGTCAGACATCGCCTCGCTGTCGACGGCGGACATCGCAATGGCGCTGGTGGGGCGGCTGGCCGATGGTCCGCACCGCGCGAAGGCGGATGCGTATTTTTCCAAGGTGAACGGAGCCAAGCAGGCTGTCGCCGGGATGAACCAGATCAACACGCGCAAACCGCACTTCTGCTCGGGCTGTCCGCACAACACGTCCACCACGCTGCCCGAAGGCTCGCGCGCGCTGGCGGGGATTGGTTGCCACTACATGGCGACGTTTACGCCGGAGCGGCGCACCGACATGCACACGCAGATGGGCGGCGAAGGAACGCCGTGGATCGGCCAGATGCCGTTCACGACGGAAAATCATGTCTTCGTGAACCTCGGCGATGGCACCTATTCGCACTCCGGCTCGCTGGCGATCCGCGCGGCGATCTCCGGCAAGGTCAACGCCACCTACAAGATCCTCTACAACGACGCCGTCGCGATGACCGGCGGTCAGCAGGTGGAATCCGGCCAGACCGTGCCGCAGATCGCCCGGCAGGTGGAGGCGGAAGGCGTCAAGACGATCGTGATCGTCGCGGACGACACAACGCGCTATGCAAGCGTCAGCGACCTACCGGAAGGCACGCGCATCTTCGACCGCAAGAAGCTGGAAGAAGTGCAGATCGAGCTGCGCAACACGCCGGGCGTGTCCGTGCTGATCTATGATCAGGTCTGCGCCACCGAAAAACGCCGCCGCATCAAGCGCGGCAAGATGGAGGCGCCGACCAAGCGCGTCTTCATCAACCAGGCTGTCTGTGAAGGCTGTGGCGATTGCTCAGTGAAGTCGAATTGCCTGTCGGTGGAGCCGGTCGAAACGGAGTACGGCCGCAAGCGGCAGATCAATCAGTCTACCTGCAACACAGACTATTCCTGTATTGAGGGCTTCTGTCCGTCCTTCGTCACGGTTGTTGGTGGCGATCGGAAATCCGATGTCGAGCGCGGCGCGCCGACATTCGACGTGTCAGGATTGCCGAGGCCGGCCCTGCCGCAACTTGGGCATGAGGCGTGGAACGTGCTCTTCACCGGCGTAGGCGGCACAGGCGTCACGACAGTTGCGGCCGTGCTCGCCATGGCGGCGCACGTTGACGGCAAGGCGTCCCAGACGCTGGACATGACGGGCCTGGCGCAAAAGGGCGGGCCTGTGCTCTCCCATGTGCGCTTCGCCCTTGACCCGGACGACATCAAGGCGGGCAAGACGCCTCCAGCATCGGCAGACGTCATCATCGCGTGCGATCTGGTCGTGGCGTCGTCGGGCGAAGCGCTGGTCATGTTCGACAAGGCGCGCACGGCTGTCGTCGCAAACCACGACGTGACGCCGACCAAGGAGATCATCGAGAACCGCAATGTGCGCTTCGACCCGGAACTGCTGACGGCGCGCGTGCGCTCGCGGGCGAAGTCGTTCGCCGCGACGAATGCCGAGGCGCTGGCCGAGCATCATTTCGGCGATGCGATCTACACCAACATGGTCATGCTGGGCATGGCGTGGCAGAACGGCCTGATCCCTGTGTCTGATGCTGCGATCTACGAAGCCAATCGGCTCAACAAGGTCAAGATCAAGGAGAACGCGGCTGCGTTCGACCTCGGACGCATCGCCGCCGTAAACCCCGATGTGATTCAGGCGGCCGCGCCCAAGCGCCCGGAGATCGAGCCGCTGAAACTCGATGAGCTGATCGCGCGCCGCGCCGAGATGCTGAAGGAGTATCACAACGCCGCCTATGCCGACATGTACGAGGCGCGCATCGCGCGCGTCCGGGCGGCGGAGAGCAATCTGGGCCTGGGCGAACAGTTGACCTATGCGGCGGCAACGTATCTCGCCAAGCTGATGGCCTATAAGGACGAGTACGAGGTCGCGCGGCTCTATACGCGTCCGGAGTACAAGCAGGCTGTCGAGGACACGTTCGGCAAGAACACCAAGCTGACTTTCCTGCTCGCACCGCCGATGATCTCGAAGAAGAACCACAAGGGAGAACTGACCAAGAAACCCTTCGGTCCGTGGATGATGACGGGCTTCCAGGTTCTCCGGAAACTGAAATTCCTGCGCGGCGGTTCGTTCGACATCTTCGGCAAGACCGAAGAGCGCGTGATGGAGCGCCGACTGCGCGACGAATATCTCGAGCGGCTGGAGAAGCTGTCCGCCGGGCTTCGCGCCGATAATCATGCGCTGGCGGTCGAGATTGCGAGCCTGCCCGACGACATCCGTGGCTATGGCCATGTGAAGGAGCGCGCCGTCGAGGCGGCGGAGAAGAAGCTCGCCTCGCTGATGGCCAGGTGGAATGCTGGCCCCGCTCCCCGGATGCAGGCAGCAGAGTAGGACAGGGCAGTGTGTTGCTGCCAGCCGCCTCTCGGTCATTAGCCGCCGCGCTGTCCGGGGACGGAACTGCTCGGGTCGTCGCCAGAATTCAGGCGCAGCGCGACGATCGCAAGCGACAGTCCGGGGCAGGCTACCTTCGATACGGAGATCGGCCAGGAGCCGAGCACGCCACCGCAGGTCGTCGATAGCGCGGACAGGGCGATAAACCGGGAACAGCTCGCGTTTTGCCCGGCAGGCGCTGGCGACTCCTTGGATGTCGTGCGCTAAGTCTCCCTGCATGGACATGTTCGAGGCGGATTCGGTGGTGATCGGCGCGGGGGCCGTAGGGCTTTCGTGCGCACGGGCGCTGGCGCTCAAGGGCCGCGACGTGCTGGTGCTTGAGGCAACGCGTGCGATCGCGACCGAGACGTCCTCGCGCAATTCCGAGGTCATTCATGCCGGGCTGTATTACGCCACCGGTTCTTTGAAGGCGCGACTTTGTGTGGAGGGGCGTCGCAAGCTTTACGCTTACTGCGCAGCGCACGGTGTCGAGGCGCACCAGTGCGGAAAGCTGGTGGTCGCGGTGGATGACCATGAGGCCGCCGCCACCCCGGCCCTGCTGCAGCGGGCGCTGGACAATGGCGTTGAGGGCTGCCGGCTGGTCGATGGCGCGGAGGCGAGGCGGCTGGAGCCAGCGCTCAGCCCCGAGGTGCGCGTCGCGATCCATTCGGAGACCAGCGGCCTGTTCGACAGCCACGGTTACTTCCTCGCATTGCAGGGCGAGTTCGAGGATCGCGGCGGGGCGCTGGCATTCAATTCGCCGGCGTTGCGCGGCGAGGTGCTTAAGGACGGCATCGAGATCGAGACGGGGGGTGACAGTCCGGCGCGTATCAAGACGCGGTCCGTCATCAATGCGGCGGGCCATAATGCGCTGCGCGTGTCGCGCCTGATCGCGGGCGGGCCGCAATATGCCGGGCTGGGCATGCACTGGGTCAAGGGGTCCTACTTCGTCGCCAGCGGACGCGCTGCTTTCGCACGGCTGATCTACCCTATGCACAACCAGGCGACACAGGGGCTGCATCTGGCGATTGATCTCGGCGGGCGCACGCGATTGGGGCCAGACGCGGAGTGGTTGGCCGACGGGGCCGGGCCGCCATTCGACTATGAGGTGGACCCTGCGCGGGCAGATCATTTCTATCGCGAGGTGCGGCGCTATTGGCCGGGGCTCAAGGATGGCGCTCTGACGCCGGATTATTCCGGGGTCAGGCCGAAGATCGTCGCCCGCGGCGAGCCGAGCGCCGATTTCCTGATCGACGGTCCCGACCGCCATGGCGTACCTGGGCTTGTGAATCTCATCGGAATCGAAAGTCCGGGCCTGACCAGCTCGCTTGCGATAGGCGAGATGGCCGCGGGCATGGTCTAGCCCGATAGAACAGGCCGAACGCCCGCTTAGAGGCGCAAATACAAGGCTATAGCAGGGTAATTGGCGGGCGCGGTCAGCCGTCTTGCGCTGGCCTGACGCGCCGCGTATACCCCGCGCCTCGACTTTGGTGGGATAGCTCAGCTGGTTAGAGCGCAGGACTCATAATCCTGAGGTCCCCGGTTCGATTCCGGGTCCCACTACCACTCACGCGGAACGTGTCTGAGCGGACCCGCCTGAGTTCCCTGCCAAGCTCTGAGCAGATGTGAAGCGCAACCGGCCCGGATTGTTCCGGGCCGCTTCGCATACATTCTGGCAAACTCTATTTTACCAGAAACTTTTCGCGCTTCTCGCCTTTGCGTTCCAGCGTGCGCAGCCATTTTGGCGTGGGACCGCGGCCTGCGTAGGTCTCGCCGTTTGGGCCCATGTATTTCGGGCGGAGTTTGACGCCCTTGTCGGAGCGCTGGCGACGGCCGCCCGGGCTCTTGCCCAGCAGCTCCTCGAGGCTGAAACCTTCAGCAACCGCAAGGGCTTTCAGCTTCTGAAGGGTCTCGACCTTGGCGCCGTCCTTCTTCGCCTGGATGGCCTTGTTGACCCGAGCCTGAAGCTGGGTGAGATCGGACAGCGAGAGCCCGTCCAAATTCGGCAAGCGCACGGCCATCGATCACCCCTTTGATTACATAACAGCCCCGGACCCAACCGGCCCTGACATATATCCGTTGTTCGCTAATGTCCAAACAAAGATATCAGCTTGTGTCTGAATTTTAGTACGCAGGAAAATTCATCTAAGTCGATGCGCGTGCCACGCAATGTGTTCGCCAATAAAACTCGCAACAAAGAAATAGCTATGGTCGTAGCCGTGGCGAAGTCTCAGTGTCAGGTGCTGTCCGGCGTCCGATGCGGCCTGTTCAAGCAGTTCCGGCCGCAGCTGCTCAACCAGGAACGGGTCCGCCAACCCCTGATCCACAAGGATGTCGTCGAAGTATCCATGGGCCAGTCCGCTGCGGAGCAGGGCGCAGGCATCATGCTTGTCCCATTCTTTTCGGTCGCCCCCCAGATAGGCGGAGAATGCCTTATCTCCCCATGGACAGTTCGTGGGTGAAGAGATAGGCGCAAAAGCTGACACCGACCTGACGACATCTGTATGGCGCAGCGCCAGTGTGAGCGCACCATGACCGCCCATCGAATGACCCGACACGCCGAGGCGCAAAGGATCGGCTGGAAAGTTTGCCCGGATCAGTGGGATGAGCTCGTCGATGATGTAGCTTTCCATGCGAAAGTGCGGCGCCCACGGCTCCTGCGTCGCGTCGAGATAGAAGCCCGCCCCCTGGCCGAGGTCGTAGCCTGGATCGTCAGCCACGTTCTGTCCGCGCGGGGAGGTGTCCGGCGCGACCACGATCATTCCATGCTCCGCGGCAGCCGGATACGCGCCAGCCTTGGTGGTGAAGTTGTCCTCGGTGCAGGTGAGGCCCGAGAGCCAGAGAAAGACCGGAAACGGCCCGGGACCTTCGGGCACGAACACGCTGAATGTCATCGGCGTGCCCGTCACGGTGCTTTCATGCCGGCAGTAGCGGAGCTCGCCTTCGCTTACCCGATGCGTCCTGACTGTGTCCAAGGCTGATCCTCGCTGGCGGCTGTCGGACCTGGTCGGCCGATCCAGGTCAGGTCGTGCGGAACAGGAACCAGCCATCGCCGAGTTCCTCAATCCAGATATGGCCGGACGGACTGATGGCTGGCGGCCCAGAAGGTCCTGCGCGCAGGAAGCCGACGGTGCTGTCGAGCGTCTTGCCGACGACGATCTTTCTGCCGTTGTCAGTTTCCGAGACGGCTGAGAGCCCCAGCATGGCCAGATCTGCAAAGGGCGGCCGCAGGTTGTCGAGCGCCTGCCGGTTGGCGCCAAACCAGGCCCGGAGTTTGCTGTCTGTCGCAAGCGTGAGTTCGAGGTTGCGCCTGCGCAGCTGGTCATCTGGAGGGAGCTGCTTCTGTTTCCGCATTTCGGCGAGCAGCATCATGTCCATGCCAGACACCGCCATCTGACGGAAGGCCGACACGGCCCAGCCCACGGAGGTCTTCTCCAGATAGAAGTAGGCGTCGGCCTCCTCGCCGGCAGGGCTGCGAAGGACGAGCCGCGCCGCAGCGAAGATGGGCGAGACAGCGACCACCTTGTCGGCGGCGGGCAGATTGCTCTTCGCCGCCGTCGCCATCTCCTTCGCTTCGCCCGTGAGGACGGCTTGACCATCCTGCGTTGTCAGCTCACCAGCATTTGCGAGTTCGATAAAGCGCGCGAGCGTGGCCTCGGGTGTCGACTGGGCGAGCGCCAAGGGCGCCGCCGACGCGACAACAATGAGACTGATCAGAGCGCTGCGAAAGTGCATCTAGAAGACCACCACGCTACGAATGCTCTCGCCTGCGTGCATCAGGTCAAAGCCCTTGTTGATGTCTTCGAGCTTCAGCGTGTGGGTGATCATCGGGTCGATTTCGATCTTCCCGTCCATGTACCAGTCGACGATTTTTGGTACATCCGTGCGCCCACGTGCGCCGCCGAAAGCCGAGCCTTTCCAGACGCGTCCCGTGACCAGCTGGAACGGACGCGTGGCGATCTCCTTGCCGGATTCAGCGACGCCGATGACGATGCTGGCGCCCCAGCCGCGATGGCAGGTTTCAAGCGCCGTCCGCATCACCTGCACATTGCCGGTGCAGTCAAACGTGTAGTCGGCGCCGCCGTCGGTGAGGGCGACAAGGTATTGCACGAGATCAGTGGTGACGTTGGTCGGGTTGACGAAGTGCGTCATGCCGAAGCGCTCCCCCCATTCCTTCTTGGCGGGGTTGATGTCGACGCCGACGATCTTGTCGGCGCCTGCCATCCTGAGACCCTGGATCACGTTGAGACCAATGCCGCCAAGGCCGAACACGATGCAGTTCGCGCCGGGCTCCACCTTGGCTGTCTTCACAACGGCGCCGACGCCCGTGGTGACGCCGCAGCCGATATAGCACGCCTTGTCGAAAGGCGCGTCATTGCGGATCTTTGCCAGCGCGATCTCGGGCAGGACCGTGAAATTCGAGAAGGTCGAGCAGCCCATATAGTGGTAGATCGTCTGCCCCTTGTAGCTGAAGCGCGAGGTGCCATCCGGCATCACGCCCTTGCCCTGCGTGGCACGAATGGCGGTGCAGAGGTTTGTCTTCTGCGAGAGGCAGCTTTTGCACTGGCGGCATTCGGGCGTGTAGAGCGGGATGACATGGTCGCCCGGCTTGAGCGAGGCGACGCCCGCGCCGACGTCGCGCACGATCCCTGCGCCTTCATGACCGAGGATGGAGGGGAAGAGGCCCTCGCTGTCGAGTCCGTCCAGCGTATAGGCGTCCGTATGGCAAATGCCCGTCGCCATGATCTCCACCAGCACTTCGCCGGCTTTCGGCCCTTCCAGATCAAGTTCGATGATCTCGAGCGGTTTCTTGGCTTCGAAAGCGACGGCGGCGCGGGTTTTCATGCAGGAGCTCTCGATTAATTCGCCAGGCAACGGGCCAGCATCCCGGCGCGAGGTCAAGCGCGGAATTGCCATAGCTGACGCGACGGAGGGAATCGACGGGGGGGCGTCAGGTCTGGTTAGACTGCAGGCATGATGAACCCCGGCAAGAGTCCATTCTTTACTGAAGAGCACGAAGCGTTCCGCGCCGTCGTGCGAAGGTTCGTGGCGAAGGAGATCGAACCGTTCGCGAGCGAATGGGACGAGGCCGGGGAGTTTCCGCGCGACCTCTATCGCAAGGCTGCAGCCATCGGCCTGCTGGGTCTTGGCTTCCCGGAGGCTTTCGGCGGAACACCTGCCGACCAGTTCATGCGTATCGTTGTGTCCCAGGAAATGGCGCGCCACGGGGCAGGCGGGGTCAATGCGAGCCTGATGAGCCACGGTATCGGAGCGCCGCCCATCGTGGCTGGCGGCCGGCCGGAGGTTCAGGCGCGCGCGCTGCCGCAGATCATCGCGGGCGAGAAGATTTCTGCGCTGGCCATAACGGAGCCAAACGGCGGCTCCGACGTCGCGAACCTGCGCACGACGGCGCGACGCGATGGCGACCACTATATCGTCAATGGCGAGAAGACATTCATCACGTCCGGCATGCGGGCGGACTGGCTGACCGTTGCTGTGCGCACCGGTGGGGCGGGGCCGGGCGGGGTAAGCATGCTGCTGATCCCGGGCGACACGCCAGGGCTGTCGCGGACGAAGCTCAAGAAGATGGGCTGGTGGGCTTCCGATACGGCGACACTCCACTTCGCCGATTGCCGTGTGCCGGTGGGGTACCTGATCGGCGATGAAGGCGGCGGTTTCCAGATCATCATGCGTAACTTCAACTCCGAACGCATGGGCATGTCAGCCTCCTGCGCAGCGTATGCGCGGGTCTGTGTTGAGGAAGCGATCGCCTATGCGCAGCAGCGCGAGACCTTCGGCAAGCCGCTGACCCAGCATCAGGTCATCCGCCACAAGCTCGTCGACATGATGCAGAAGGTCGTCGCGACGGAATCGATGTTGATGCTGCTGGCGTGGCGGCTGACGCAGGGCGAGAGCCCTGTCGCAGAAATCTGCATGCTGAAGAACCAGGCGACGCAGACCATGGCGCACTGCGCCTCGGAAGCGGTACAGATCTTCGGCGGCGCCGGCTACATGCGCGGCGCGAAGGTGGAGCGCATCTATCGCGAAGTGAAGGTCAATGCGATCGGCGGCGGGGCTGAGGAGATCATGAAGGATCTCGCCAGCCGCCAGATGGGGCTTTAGGCCGCTCCCACAATCTCTGCGATGCGATGCGCGGCTGCGTCACGCTCAGTTTCACTGAGCGAGCCAAGCTCAACCGTTGCAAGACGCGGCCGCGCATCTCGCTTGCTGGAGCGCAGGTAGGACGGATCATAGTGCCTTTCGACAACCTCGCGCACGAGGTCCTCAAACTGGCCTGCGTCGGCCAGCGCACGCCATGCCGCAAGTTGCTTGCGACCGGGATAGACGTCGAGCCGCGTCAGAGCCGTATCCAGCAATTCGCGGTCGGCGATCATCTCTGGATAGGCATTGATCAGGTAACGAACGCGTTCATCGACCGGCGCCGTTACCTCGATGCGACCAGCCGTCAGCATCGCCTTCCAGAGCGCGGGCGGCAGGGTGCGCTTGCCGATCTTGTTCGACTCCGCTTCCACAAGCACGGGTCGCGCAGGATCCATCGCGGACAATTCGTGGACGAGGCTGGACTCGAACCATTTCTGCGAAGGCTGGGCGTCGGCCATCGCGCCGAATAGTGAGCCCCTGTGCTGCGCGAGCGCTTCGAGATCGAGCGCCTGTGCGCCCCTGGCCGCTGCACGTTTCAGAATTTCGGTCTTGCCGCAGCCGGTATTACCGTCGAGCAGGATCAGGCCGAGCCCCAGCGGCTCATCGTAGAGGCGGCGCTGCACATTGCGCCGATACGTCTTGTAGCCGCCCTGCAGCACAGTCGTCCGCCACCCCACCTGCGCCAGGATCAAGGCCATTGCGTTGGAGCGCTGTCCGCCGCGCCAGCAGTAGATCAGAGGGCGGAAGGTCGGCGACGCGTCCTTCAGCGCCGTTTCCAGATGCCGCGCAACATTGCGCGCGACCAGCGCTGCGCCCATGCGGCGCGCGAGAAACCGCGATTCCTGCACATAGGTTGTGCCGATGATGGCGCGTTCCGTGTTGTCCAGCACGGGCAGGTTCACCGCCCCCGGCACACGATCCTCGGCGAACTCGGCCGGGCTGCGCACATCGATGATCATGTCGAAGCGGGTAAGCGACGTGCGGTCGACCGAATCGGTGATGCCGGGATTTGACATAGGCTGCGCCGTTTTGCCCGACACACTGTCGAGGCTTGTCAGGGGCTGCTATCAAACTGCCGCCGACTAGCAAGCAGGAGTGCGCGTCATGACCGAGGAAATTCGCCTGACGTCTCTGGCGCATGGCGGCGGGTGTGGCTGCAAGCTGGCCCCCGCCGTGTTGCGCGAAATTCTCGCCGGCATGCCGGTTACGGCGTCCTTCGCCAACCTCATGGTAGGTACGGAGACATCCGATGACGCCGCTGTCTGGCGCCTGAACGACGATCAGGCGCTCGTTGCGACAACCGACTTTTTCATGCCGGTGGTCGATGATCCGTTCGATTTCGGACGGATCGCGGCGACCAACGCTCTGTCGGATGTGTATGCGATGGGCGCGACCCCGATTTTCGCTCTCGCCATTGTTGGCATGCCGGTGGGCGCGATGCCGGTCGAGATGATCAGGCAGATCCTGGCGGGTGGGGCGTCCGTCTGCGCTGCGGCCGGCATTCCGGTGGCAGGCGGCCATTCGATTGACTCGAAGGAGCCGATCTACGGTCTGGTCGCGCTTGGGCTGGTGCACCCCGACAAGCTGCTTACCAACAGGACCGGGCGTGCGGGCGACAAGCTGGTCCTCACGAAGGCGCTCGGTGTCGGCGTCTACAGCGCGGCGCTGAAGCAGGACCGGCTGGATGCAGACGGCTACCGCGCCCTGATTGCCTCGACCACAAAGCTCAACGCGGTGGGTAAGGATCTCGGACAGGTCCCAGAGGTGCACGCGTTGACGGATGTCACGGGGTTCGGCCTGCTTGGTCATGCGCTGGAGATGGCGCGCGGGGCGGGCCTGTCAGCGCGGATCGAGGCTGGCGCTGTCCCGCTGCTTCCGGGAGTGGAGACGCTGGCGCGAGCGGGCGTTCGCACGGGGGCCGCGGTGCGCAACTGGGATAGCTATGGCGAGGCGGTCAGGCTGCCGGCAAACCTCGATGGCTGGCGCCGCGATCTCCTGTGCGATCCGCAGACCAGCGGCGGACTGCTCATCGCCGTGGCGCCAGAGGCTGCGCCTGCAGTGCTCGCCCTGGTACGAGCAGCTGGCTTCGTCGACTCTGCAATCGTTGGCGAGCTTGCGGCGGGTGAGCCTGGGGTCGTTGTCGTCTGGCGATTATCTGACGCGCACGGTGCCTGAGTCTTCCATCCCGCCGCCCCAGATCACCTTTACCACCGAGTCCGGCATGTTCCGGTACATGTTGAACATGTCCTCGGAGACGAGATCGCCGAGGCATGGCTTGGCCTGTCCGCAATTCGCGGCGTTCTCCGCATTGCCCACAAGCGCGATGGATTCATAGTTCGTGCGCTTGCCGCCGATCACATCGACGACATCCATATAGAGGTTGTCGATCTTGATCTTCTGCAGCTGCTTGTCGTGAATCGCCCAGATCGCGTTGCGCGAGGTTACCTTGAACACGGGCTTGAAGTTGGCGGCCAAAGACCCGCCCGAGTCATCGGTGGGGCGATAAAGGATCAGCGCGCAAGGCTGGCGCGGCGCGGCTGTCTTGTTCGTCTGGCAGCGGCCTTCCTTGGTGAGCAGGTCATATAGATCGTCCGGATCGTCAAAAGCCACGAGGCTGTATTTTGAAGGATCGAACACGCCAGGTTGCACCGGCGGCGTGGCAACAGCGGCGAGCGCTGCGCCTGAAACGCGCGCTTTCACGCCGGGCGCCAGCGCCTGGTCGAGCGCTACGATGCCGTCCTTGATCCATGCCGCGTCCTTGCACGACCCCTTGCAGTCGACGTCCAGCATCAGGAGCGCGTCGCGTTGCTGGCGTGCGCCTTCGGCGTTCTGCAACATGATGTGCGTGAGGCCGAGACGTGTCTTCGGCTCTGGCCTTTCCGGTTCATCGATCACGGCGCGCTCCAGCGCGATCTTTGCCTCCTCCCATTTCTCGAGGCCGATCTTCGACAGGCCCAGCATGAAGCTGGCGCCGAGAGCAGTCGGCTTGCGACGAAGCAACTCAGAGAACGCCGCCTCCGCCACTGCGAAATCCTTGCCCTGCAGCGCCGTCAGACCCTGCTGTTGCAACTGTGCAAGGCCGTTGTGCGCATCGTCGTCGATGCGGTCAGCCTTGTAGATGAGGTCATAGTCCGGGCCGGTGCTGAGTCCTGGCTGCGCGTGCGCCGCCCCCGCCAGCATCAAGGATGCTGCTGCAATCGAACTGAGAAGTGCACGCAAGAACATCTGCCTGCCTCGCTTGTTGCCTGGGCAATGATCCGCCCGAAGAGGCATGATGCATGAAGCGGTCTTGCACGCAAATCACGCCAAGCTTGCCCAGCGTTATCCGACGCTTTCGCGGGCGATGAGGCAGGCCTCGTAAGGTCCGCCCGGCATGCCGGTGAGGCGCATCGCGTCGCCGACCTGTTCAAGACGGGGTCGGCCGGGGACCGGCTCGCCATCGCTGTTCGCCGCGTCCTGCGTGCGCCCGCCGGCGGTTACCTCGACTTGGCCGGAATTCATCTGGCGGGACAGGAAGGTTTTCCCGTCTTTGCAGACATGGGTGCAGAGCGGTGAGCCAGGGCGCAGGCCATGGGCCTCTTCGCTTGTCATGCAGGCAGTGGTCAGAAGACTGCGCAGCGTCAGAAGCAGCAATCGCATGTTCCACTCCTCACCTTCCGGCGTCGAGGAAGCAACCTTGCCACGTTTCCTGAAAACCTGAGAAGCAGAAGGGAGAAAGGAGAGAGAGGTTGACCCATCTTATGCAGGCCGCACGGTAAACGTTCACCAGTGCTGTGAGGAGATGCTCACCTGGTTGGCGCCGCAGTGGCGGCACATGGGGTTCGGGGTGAAGCGCTCGGTCTCAGCACGGCTTGGCGTCTCGGTGCTGGTGCTGGCCGCCGCGCCGGTCTGCGCCCACTTCGTCCTGGTTTCGGCGGATGCCTGGGTCGAAGTCAATGCGCCCGGCGATCCGCCGAAGGCTGCGACCTGTCGCGTGTCCGACATCGCCAAGGGCATGCCGACCGGCAAGGTGACGGCAACGACCGGCCGCAAGAAACTGTACATCACGATCAGGGAGCCGATCCGAAACTGCGTCCGCCTGTTCTGGCCGACGGCCTGTTTGAACATCGCGAGCGTCCGCAACCGGACATCAACTGCGAGAAGTGCACCTTCCAGCTGCTGTCGTTCATGGAGGAGCACGACTTCAACAAGGAAGGCGATCTGTCCGACCGCCACTGCGCGAACCTGAGGATCACCTCTAATCCCGCACTGCCGGTCAACAAAGCCTGGCAGGGACGGAAGGCCAGCGAGGCAGCGCTGCCGCGCGAGATGCTGCTCGCAATGTCCGCCAGGCCTGGGTGGGCGTAAGGGAGCCGCTAGTCTCCCAGCAGGGTAAGCACGTCATCCAGCGACTGCCCGACATGGAGCGCGCGGCCGCGCGTCTCCTCATCCGGCTGGATCAGGTCCGGCACCATGATCGTCATCAGGCCCGCAGCATGCGCCGAGGCGACGCCGGTTGGCGAGTCCTCGATCGCGAGTATGTCGCCCGGCGCGTGGCCCAGCATGGTCGACGCCTTCAGGTAAGGCTCTGGATGTGGCTTGCCGTGTGTGACGTCGTCGCGGGTGACCACTGCGCGAAAGCGTTCAGTAAGTCGATGTGCGGCAAAGTGCTTCGACACCCAGCCCGGCCCCGAAGAGGTCGCCAGCGCGTAAGGCGTGGCTGACGCGTCGAGCCTGTCGAGCAAGGCGTCAACGCCGGGTTTCAGCGGGGCGGAGCGGTCGCCAAAAAACTCGCCAACAGTTGCGTAGAACGCCTCAAGCGGAAACGTTTCGCCGAAATACTCGCGCATCTTCATTTCGCTGTGCTGCCGGTGACGACCCACCAGCGAGAGGAACTGCGCGTGCGTGAACGGGACACTGTGCCGATCCGCCGCTGCCATGTAGGCCTCCAGGACCAGCGCTTCGGAATCGATCAGGGTCCCGTCCAGATCGAAAACCAAGGCTTTTGGCTGGCGGGGCAGGCGGAATTCGGGGCGCTCGGGAAAACTGGCGATTGTCATGGTCTGCAGGTGGCGGTTACGGCTGGCACCGTCAAGCGGATAGGGTTATCGAAGCCCCGATATAGACAAACGTGCTGGGAGTTGCGCGCATGCGGCGTATCGAAGGATTCATCGGCGGAAAATCGGTCAAGGCGACCTCGGGCCGCGAAGGGGATGTCTTCAACCCCAATACGGGCGAGGTCCAGGCCAGGGTCGGCTTCGCCACGACCGAGGACGTCGATGCAGCCGTACAGGCGGCAGCAAAGGCCCTGCCGGGCTGGGCCGGCACGAACCCGCAACGCCGCGCTCGCGTGATGTTCGAGTTCAAGCGCCTCGTCGAAGCCAACATGCAGCCGCTGGCCGAACTGCTTTCCAGCGAGCATGGAAAGGTGGTGGCTGACTCGAAGGGCGACATCCAGCGCGGCCTGGAAGTCATCGAGTTCGCCTGCGGCATCCCGCACGCCCTCAAGGGCGAATACACGGAAGGCGCTGGCCCGGGCATCGATGTTTACTCGATGCGCCAGCCGCTCGGCGTCGTCGCCGGCATCACGCCGTTCAACTTCCCCGCCATGATCCCGATGTGGATGTTTGGCGTAGCGATCGCGGTGGGCAACACGTTTGTGCTCAAGCCGTCCGAGCGTGATCCGTCCGTGCCGGTTCGCCTTGGTGAGCTGTTCATGGAAGCAGGCGCCGCCGCCGGTCTCGATGTGACGGGCGTACTCAACGTGGTGCATGGCGACAAGGTCGCCGTCGATGCGATCCTGCATCATCCGACGATCAGGGCGGTGAGCTTCGTTGGCTCCTCCGACATCGCCCACTATATTTATCACACCGGCGCAGCCAACGGTAAGCGCGTGCAGGCGATGGGTGGGGCGAAGAACCACGGCATCGTCATGCCGGACGCCGACATGGACCAGGTCGTGAAGGACCTCGCTGGCGCCGCCTTCGGCTCTGCGGGCGAACGCTGCATGGCGCTCCCGGTCGTCGTGCCGGTCGGCAAGAAGACTGCTGACGAACTGCGTGAGCGTATGATCGCTGAAATCGAGACGATGAAGGTTGGTATCTCCAGCGATCCGGCTGCGCAATACGGGCCGGTGGTCAACAAGGCCCATCGCGACAAGATCGCAGGCTACATCCAGACCGGCGTCGACGAGGGCGCGGAGCTGGTCGTCGACGGTCGCGGCTTCAAGCTGCAGGGGTACGAGAATGGCTTCTTCATCGGCCCATCGCTGTTCGACAATGTGAAGACCGGCATGAAGACCTACAATGAGGAAATCTTCGGGCCTGTGCTGCAGATCGTGCGCGCCGACACGTTCGAGGAAGCGGTCGAGCTTCCCTCGAAACACCAGTACGGCAACGGCGTCGCCATCTTCACCCGCAACGGCCGCGCCGCGCGTGAGTTCGCCGCCAAGGTCAATGTCGGCATGGTCGGCATCAACGTACCGATCCCCGTGCCTGTCGCCTACCACACCTTCGGCGGCTGGAAGCGCTCCGCCTTCGGCGACACCAACCAGCACGGCATGGAAGGCCTGAAGTTCTGGACGAAGGTCAAGACCGTAACGGCACGCTGGCCGGAAGGCGACGTGGCCGACTCAAGCTTCGTGATCCCGACGATGCGGTAGTTACCTTGGGGGGGCTGGGGGGCGGGGCGGCGCCTCTACTCAACGAGAAGCTTCTGCAACGCCTCCAGCGTCTGCCTGTCGCCATCAGCGAAGAAACCGTGCAGCTGGTCGAAGCCGGGCCCTGCACCAAAGCCCTGATGCGTCAGCACGAGGCGCGTGCCGCCCGTCTCGGGCGCGAGGTGAAAACTCGTGACTGTCTTCTTGAACAGCTCTGCGTGTGGAAATCCGGGCGGTGTCTGAATCGTGCGGAAGACGAGCAGCCTGTCCGGGACAACAGCCAGGAATTCCTGCTTGATGTTGGCCGGATCGCCTGCCTTGGCAGCCCCATCGTAGCTTGTCTCAAGCTCGCCATGCAGCTTGATTGCGCCAAACGCGCTCGGCGCCGCCCATCCCTTCCAGCCATCCACCGTCGTGACGGCGCGATAAACCCTGGCGGGGTCGGCGGGCAGCCACATAGACATCTGGATCGTGCGTGTGCCGTCCGCCTCGACGAATGAGCTGTCCACGATGGGTGCAGCAGTTGGCGTCGCTGCTGTCGCGCACGCAGCAAGCGCGAGGAAAGCTGCACACGCCAGAACCAACCTCATGTCGCCTCCCCTCCTGCAAATCACCGACAACAGCCTGACGCCGGGAGGTTGCCGCTCCGGCAGTCTTGCGAGCCGGGCCGGACCCCGTCAACCTTGCCACTCGCCAGCGCCGGTCCGGCGCAAATGGAGCCGCCCAGCCATGACCGCACTTGTGCAGCCCATGTCACCTCCGCGGTGGACCGGCTCCGCGCTGCGCCTTGCGTCCATCGCCTTGGTCGGAGCCGTCTGGATAAGCTCCGCAATCTTTGGCTTTTACATCCTCGCCTTCTATGGCGGCGCCATTCCGGCCAATACGCTGGAGGACTGGAACGAGACGCTGCCCCGGCTTTACGAGGCGAACACGCCCGTCGCGTCCGTCGGCATCGGGCTGCACTTCTTGGCCGGCGCGGTCCTGCTTCTGTTTGGGCCCATCCAGTTGATCGGCGCCATCCGCGCCAAGGCGCCGGCGATTCACCGCTGGATCGGGCGCATCTACGCGCTGGCCGCCCTCGCCGCGGGTGTCGGCGGTCTTACCTTCATCGCGGCGAAGGGCACTGTCGGTGGTCTCGCCATGGATGTCGCCTTCGCCAGCTATGGCGCGCTGATGGTGCTGGCGTCGGTGCAGACCGTGCGGCACGCCATGGCCCGCCGCATCGAGATCCACCGGGAGTGGGCGATCCGCCTGTTCGCGCTGGCGATCGGATCATGGCTCTATCGCATTGGCTATGGCCTGTTCTTCGCGTTCGGCGGCCGCGACAATCCCTGCCATGTCCAGGCCGATTTCTCCGGATGGTTTGACCATGTGATGAACTGGGCCTTCTTCGTACCTCCGCTGATCATCGCCGAGATGTACCTCCGCGCCCGCCGCGCCCGTGCCACAACGGCCGGTCGCCTCGGTGCCATGACGGCGCTTGCGCTGGGCGCGGCCTTCATCGCCTATGCGACATTCTTCTTCACGCTTTTCGGCTGGGGACCCGCCATCGCCATGCGCTTTGGCGGCAGCGCTTGATCACGGGTGCGGACCGGGTCTAGTGCGGGAGAAACAATCAGAGGATCGCCCCATGACCCGCATTGCATTCATAGGCCTTGGCAATATGGGCGGAGGCATGGCTGCGCGGCAGGTCGTCGGCGGTCGCGAGGTCGCCGCGTTCGATCTCAACGAGGCGGCCATCGCAAAAGTTGTCGCGACAGGCGCGACAGGCGCCAAATCCATTGCAGAGGCCGTGGCAGGCGCCGACGCCGTGATCACCATGCTTCCCGCCGGGCCGCACGTCCGCAGAGTCTACGCCGACGACATTATTCCCAACGCACCAAGGTCTGCCCTTCTGATCGACTGCTCCACCATTGACGTGGACTCCGCGCGCGCCGTCGCCATACAGGCAAAGGCCGCTGGCTTCCGCTTCGCCGACGCGCCCGTCTCCGGCGGCACGGCGGCGGCGGATGCCGGCACGCTCGCCTTCATGGTTGGTTGCGATGAAGCAGATTTCTTCGGCGTCGACGAATCGCTGAAGCCCATGTCGCGCGTGATCATCCGCGCGGGCGACCATGGCGCCGGGCAGGCGGCCAAGATATGCAACAACATGCTGCTCGGCATCTCGATGATCGGCACATGCGAAGCCTTTGCTCTCGCCGAAAAACTCGGGCTCGCGCCGGATCGCTTCTTCGAGATCGCCTCGAAGTCCTCGGGCAATTGCTGGTCGCTCTCAACCTACGCCCCCTGGCCAGGCGTTGGTCCGCAGACGGCATCAGACCGCAACTATGAAGGCGGGTTCGCCGCCAACATGATGTTGAAGGATCTGAAACTTGCTCAGGAAGCCGCCGCGCGCTCCGGAGCAACCACGCCGCTCGGCAACAGTGCGGAGGCGCTCTACCAGCTGTTCGACCGGCTCGGTTTCGGCGGGAAGGATTTCTCCGGCGTGCTCCAGATGCTGCGCGGCAACCTGGCTCAGCTCTGACGCCCCGAATGGTTTGTTCCGCCGCAAGCGCAAAGCTCGAGGTCTTGGCTGTTAACTTGCAGCAAGCCCTTGCGCCCAAGCATGATGTTTTCGACAAGCTGCCGGTGGAATTCTGGAACACGCCCATGGCCGCGCAACCCGACATTTCTGAAGGTCTTGGCTTCCTCCAGCTCGACGGGGACGCCGTGCAGGCTCTGCGCGAGATTGCCCGCTCGTGAGCCAGGCCCAGCCTGGGAGTCTTGCCGCGGTCTACGTCCACATGCGCAAATGGCCGCAGGTCTCGGCGCATTTCAGCGGCGAACCCATGATGGACAAGGCGAAGAACAAGTAGCGGGCGCACTGGGCTGTCATCCTGCAAGGCGATTTCAGCAACGAGTATGTGAACGCGGTGCGCAAGATCGGTCAGGTTCACGCGCGTATCGGACTGGAACTGCGCTGGTACATTGCCAGCTGCAGCTTCATCGCCGAACGCGTATCGGCGCTCATCACGCTGCACTGCCACGCCAAGGTCTACTGGCGGCGCCCGATGTGGACGTTGCGCAGCAGATCCGACGCCCAGCTCAAGGCGATGGTGACACGCTACAACGGCGCATTTTTCCGCGCAGGAATGCTCGATATGGACTCCGCCATCTCGATTTATCTCGAGGAAGGCGAGCTGGCGAAGCAGAAGTCCGTGCGTGAGATCGCAACCGCCATTGAATCTTCCTTCAGCGGCATCGTCTACACTGTCGCCGCCGCTGCCGAGCTCGAACAAACCGCTCGGTTAATGTCGTCGATCGCTGAAGCCACCAGCAGCAAGGCTGTCGTGGTGTCGGCCGCCGCCGAACAGGCAACCGACAGCGTCTCGACTGTGGCCAATTCCACCGACGAAGTGAACCACGCCGTCGCTGAAACCTTTCGCCAGGTCAGCCACGCCTCTCGCATCACAGCATCGGCCGTCGTCAAGCCGCGCAGCACCAATGAGAAGATGGTCCAGCTCTCAGCCGCCGCCGACAAGATTGGTGAGGTCATCTCGCTGATCTCCGACATTGCGGACCAGGCCAATCTCCTCGCCCTCAACGCAACCATCGAAAGCGCCTGCACAGGCGAAGCAGGTCGAGGCTTCGCCGTCGTGGCGGCGCAAGTGAAGGTGCTGGCGGGTCAGACCGGCAAGGCGACCGAGGAAGTCGGCCAGCAGATCGTTGCGATGCAGGAGATCAGCCGCCAGTCAGTGGCCGCCATTGCGGAAAACGCAGGCCACGATCAACGAGATCGACAGCGTTTCCTCTGCGATCAGTGCGGCGGTGGAGCAGCAATCGGCAAAGACACGGGGAAATTTCCCGCAGCACGGGTGAGGCTGCGATCGGAACCCGCGACGTCCTCCACCACATCGCAGACGTGCAACACGAAGCCTCCGAGACCGGCGATGCGTTGACCAGCTGTTCACGGACCTATGTCCGCGTAACACATGAGCGACGGACCGCTCTTCTTCTCCTGCCGAACCCGCCGCAACTGGTAAGTGCTGTTAAATCCCATTCTCACGCACTTATCCCGCAACGGCCGCGACCGTTCTCCCCGGTCGCGCCACTGCATTTCTAATCTGCAGGCTTCGCCGGCCGCAGATATTGAAACGCTGTCCAAGCCGAGAGCGCAGCTGTGACCACCAGCGTGATCAGCCACCCCCACTCGAAGCCCAGCGCATAAAAGGGGATAAGCACGTAGCCCGGATTGTCGATGCTGTATTGAACCTGCAGGTGCGCGCCGATTGCGCTCACGCCCAGCAGCGAGCCCACAACGATCAGTTCTAGCGCCGTCTTGATCTTGGCCAGCGAAGATACGCGCGCGCCTTCGCCATCGGGGGATGTCAGGCGGATCAACGTCATCGACACATCGCGCAACACGATCACCGCCGTCGCAATAGCGACCACTGGCCAGAGCGGGTAACCGCTGCGCCACATGGCGATCGAGATGACGATCAAGGGCAGGCCAACAATGGCTTTGTCCGCTATCGGATCGATCAGCCGGCCGAATTTCGAATGCGCGTTGAACGCACGCGCGGCCATGCCGTCGAACAGATCGGTGAGCGCAGCCACCGCATAGAAGATCGCCGCCAGCGTGAGGTTGAACGCAATGGTCTTCAAGTGCTCCGTGAAAGCCTTTGCGGCCGACACATCCGCCGGACCTGTCACAACGGGTGGCAATTGACCTGGCGAGACAGCGCCCATCCAGAACAGCCACACAACCACGGGCGCGAGCACGAGCCGCAGCAGCGTCAGCGCGTTGGGCAGATGCTTCATGCGTGGGCGGGCTCCGGGCAAGGCGATTAGTTAGCGGCAAAGCTCAACCATGGGCAGGGCCTTCGGACAGATCCCTCTTGCGGTTCGTTACGGTATATCGTACTGTTATACTATAACATATGGAGTTCTCTGATGCGTTCCTCCCGACACCTCCTTCTGGGCGCAGCCGTCGTTGCGCTGTCGGCACCAGCTGCCCTGGCCCAGACCCAGCCCGCCGTCGAGCAGCGCGAGGACCCAGGCGACGTCGTCGTCATCACCGGCGTCGGCCCAGCCCGCACCGGCGACGAGATGATCGCCTCCACCACTGTGCTCGGCAGCGATGATATCGCGGAGCGCATCTCCGGCGGCCTCGGCGACACGCTGGAGGGCCTGCCGGGCATTTCCAGCACCGCATTCGGTCCCGGCGCGAGCCGGCCGGTCATCCGCGGCCTCGGCGCCGAGCGGGTGCAGGTCCTCACCAACGGCATCGGCGTTATCGACGCGTCCGCCGCCAGCCCCGACCACGCGGTCACGGGCGACCCTCTGGGCGCCGAACGCATCGAGATCCTGCGCGGCCCTGCCACGCTTGCCTATGGCGGCGGCGCTGCGGGGGGCGTGGTCAACGTGATCGACGGCCTGATCGCCGAACGCGTTCCCGACGCGCCGCTTAGCGCCATGGGCTATGCTGGCTATACCAGTGCAGACGAGGGCAAGACCCTCGCCGCGCGCGCCACCGGCAGTAGCGGCCCTCTGGTAGGCACGTTGAGCGCGACCTGGCGCGAGAGCGACAATCTCGACATTCCCGGCTTTGCTGAATCCGCGCGCCTGCGCGCGCAGGAAGCTGCCGAAGGCGAAGCCCATGACGAAATCTCCGGCACGCTCGAAAACGCGGGCGTCGAATCCCACGCGATCAGCGGGGGCCTTTCATTCGTGGGTGACGATGGGTTCGTGGGCGTCGCTGTTCGCCAGCTGGAATCGAAATATGGACTTGTGGGTGGTCACGAGGAAGAAGCGGCCGCTCCGGCCGAACTGGGAACGCTGGCGATAGGCGTTGCGGCTGTCGGCGACGCGCCCGACCAGCCCTTTATCGACATGGAGCAGACACGCATCGACCTCCGCGGCGGCTGGAATTTTGCGCAGGGCCCGCTTAAGCGGATCACCGGCGCCGCCTCGGTCGTCGACTACCAGCACACTGAGTTCGAAGGCCCGGGGGTGGCAGGCACTGTCTTCACAAATGAAGGCAACGAACTGCGCCTCGAAGGCCAGCACGCCGCTTTCATGGGCCTTGAGGGAAGTATTGGCCTGCAGTCCTCGCGCCGTGATTTCCGTGCGATCGGCGACGAGGCCTTCGTCACGCCGACCGTAACGGAAGCGACCGGCGTCTTCATCTTCGAGACCTTCGAGCAGGACCAGTGGGGCCTCGAAGGCGGGCTGCGCCTTGACGAAGTGAAGCTCGACAACGCGATCGCCGGCGAACAGTCTTTCGATACACTCAACGCATCCTTCGGCATTCACGGTCACGCAACTGAGCAACTCTTCCTCGGCCTCACCGCCAGCCGCACCGAGCGCGCGCCCACCGACGTCGAGCTCTTCGCTGATGGCCCGCACCTCGCCACCCAGCAATACGAAGTCGGCGACGCGACGCTCGACACCGAGCGCGGCGTCAGTCTGGAGGCCAGCGCGCGCTGGGAGGCAGGCCCGCTCCGCATCGACGGGAGCTTCTATCGCTTCGACTTTGAGCGCTTCATCTTTCTCGCTCCGACCGGCGCCGAACTTGATGGCCTGCCGGTCTTCGAGGCGACACAAGCGGACGCAAACTTCACCGGCGCAGAGATCAGCGCAACGCTCGAACTCGGCGAAGCCTTCGGCGTACACTGGCACGTCGATGGCGCCGCCGATGTGGTACGCGCAAAACTCGACGCTGGCGGCAACCTGCCGCGTATCCCACCCATGTCCGCCACGGCCGGCATCGAAGCTGAGACCGATTTCGTTAAAGCCCGCCTTGAAGCACGCTGGGCCGACGACCAGGATCGCGTCACGGCGGGTGAACTGCCAACCGATGGCTGGACGGCCATCGACCTGCGCACCACCTGGCATGTGACGCCCGAAGTCGATCTGATCGTCGAGGGGACCAACCTCACCGACGAGGAAATCCGCCACCACGCCTCACCCCTCAAGGACCTCGCGCCGATGGCCGGGCGCGGCTTCCGCATCGGCCTGCGCGCAGATTTCTGAGGGCGACGTCTTCGGGTCCGCGTTATTGGTGCGACCCTGGATGAACCGCCCGAAGCGCGTTCAGCGCGGCCCGGCGACAATCTTGTCGTCGTGCAGCGCCGCGACCTCCGTGTTTGAAAAGCCTATCTCGGCCAGCAATTCGTCCGTGTGCTCGCCGAGGCTCGGCCCGCGCGTCGGGGGCACGCGCTCGGCGTCCGAGAACGCAATAGGATTTCCGGGCGTAAGATACGCGCCGATTCCGGGATGCTCGAGCATCGAGAACATCGGATTGGCGGTCGAGACGTCCGGATCCTGCTCGACCGCTTCCTTGAACGACCGATAGCGGCTCCACGTCACGCCCCGGCTGTCGAAGGCCTGAGCGAAATCTTCGATGCGTCGGCTGTCGAAGAACGGCTTGAGGACAGCTGTGATCGCGTGGCGATGCTTGAACCGCTCGCCCTCGCGGCTGAGGTTGGCACCAAGCTTGGCTGCGAGTTCGTCGAAGGCGGGCTGCGTATACGTTGCAGCCTTCAGATTGTCCCACTGGCGCACGGTAAGGGCGACCACGATGACCCGCCCGTCGCCCTTGCAGACAAAGTCCTGCGCGTAGGCGCCATAGAGCGAGTTACCCATCTTCGGCCTGTCATAGCCGTTGATCGTCACCTCGCCGATGATACCGAGATTGCCCAGCATCGCCAGCGCCATGTCCTTGAGCGCCAGCTCCACCAGTTGGCCGCGGCCCGTGAGCCGGCGGTGGCGCTCTGCAGCCAGGATGCCAAGTGCCGCCTGCTGCCCCGTAATGCAGTCCCACGCTGGCAACACATGTCCTGTCGGCTCCGTCGACCCCTCGGGCCCGGTCGCTCTCGGAAACCCGACCGCAGGGTTCACGGTGTAGTCGACCTGCGGCCCGCCGCTGCGGTCGCCCATGATGGACATCATGATCAGGTCCTCGCGGTGCTTGCGCAGCGAGTCATAATCCATCCAGCCGCGCACCCGTAGGTTGGTCAGAAAGATTCCTGCCTGTTCGCCCGGCGCGCAGATCAGCCGCGTCACAACCTCCTGTCCACGCGGCGTCGCCATGTCGACGGCGAGGCTGCGCTTGCCCTTGTTCAGTCCCGCCCAGAAGAGGCTGCGCCCCTTGTCGGTCACCGGCCATCGCTCATAGTCGAGACCACCACGTATGCGGTCGAAACGGATCACGTCGGCGCCCATCTGCGCCAGCGTCATACCCGCCAGCGGCGCCGCGACGAAGGCCGAGCCCTCAACGATGCGAAGACCCTCAAGTATCTTGACCATGGCTTCCCCCACCTTGCGCCGGCGTCATCGTCCATCGGCAGGACGCGCCGGCTTGTTCTGGTTTACGCGGTCGTCCACCTGACGCGCGCCTGCATGCCGATCAGGTCTTCGCCATTCGCCGTGTAGAGGTGCAGCTCGCCATTCTCGTCGGTACGGCCGTTGAGCGTGATGGCGTCGAAGTCGAACAGCGGCCGCATCCCACGAAACTGAAGATGGGCAGGTCGCGCACCTTCCGGCGCGCGACGCAACGCTGCGTTAAACAGCAGGATCGCCTGCAGCGGACCGTGCACCACGAGACCGGGATAGCGCTCCACCTCCGTGGCGTAGCTGCGATCATAGTGGATGCGATGGCCGTTGAACGTAAGCGCCGAAAACCGGAACAGCATCACGGGATCGATCGCAATCGTCTCGCGCCAGTCGCATGGCGGCAGCGGGGCAGGCGCAGGCGGCGTGAATCGATCAGCGATCGCGATGAAGGCGAGATCCTGTTCCTCGCGCATGGCGACGACCCCATTGGCGCGAACTTCGTGCGCCATCGTCAGCAACACCATGGGGCCGGCTGCGCCGGATTTCTCGGCGATCTTCGTGATGGTCGACGTGCGCTCGATGCTGTCCCCTATCCGAACAGGCGCCTCGAACGCGCAACGGCTGCCCGCCCACATGCGGCGCGGCAATTCGATCGGCGGCAGGAAAGCGCCGCGACGTGGATGGCCGTCGTGGTCAACCTCCGACATCAGCGAGAGCGGCAGGAAGTTCATCCATGTCCAGATCGCGGGAAGAGCATCGCCCTCGGTCAGCGCCTGTCCGTTGGCGTGGTTCAGTGTGAGGGCCAGCGCCCGCGCTGGAAAGGCGGCGACGGTGTCACGCAGCGTCTGGCTGCGCCCCACCCAATCCTGCCACGCTCCGTCGGTCATGCGTCCTCCAGCCCGTGGCGGAAGTTTGGAACATTATGGCGCGGGCCCGACGCGAACGAAAGTCGAAATCGTCTGATTTACGGTGCCGTAAGGTCGCCCGGGCCATTGCATGCGCGCAAGGCCAGGCTCAGCTATCCGCCTAGGCCGAAAGGGGCGCGATGCCGTTGAGTCGGGTTGACTTCAATACGTTCTGCGGCGCATTGCCGGCGACCCGTTTCGTCGAACAATGGGGAGGCGCGCAGGTGTGGAAGGTGGGAGGGAAGGTCTTCGCCATGGCGTGGTTCGAGAAGGGGAGCGAGCCCGAGATCACCTTCAAGGTGTCCGACATCGGGTGGGAGGTGCTGCGCGAGGCGCCGGGGTGCAGGCCGGCCCCATACATGGCCTCGCGCGGGCTCAAATGGATACAAAGCTACGCCGCGCCCGGTCTCGCCAAGCGCGAGATCAAGTCCTACCTGCTGGCGTCACACGAGATGATTGTTTCTGCGCTATCCATCAAACTGCGCAGGGAGCTGGGGCTCAGGGAAACACGCAATGGCTGACTTCACGAACATCCGCGCATTGACGTTCGACGTGTTCGGCACGGTCGTGGATTGGCGCAGCGGCATCGCCCGCGAAGCAGAGGCGATCCTTGGCCGGAAAGCGCATGCGCTCGACTGGGGCGCCCTGGCCAATTCGTGGCGCAGGCCGATCCTGCAGGCGATGGCGCCGGTGCGATCGGCCGAGCGCAGCTATGTGACGATGGACGCCCTGCATCGCGAAACGCTGGATGTCGCGCTGGCGGAGTTTGGCGTCACGGATCTCGACGAGACAGAGAAGCACAGGCTTGCCATGGGATGGCGCCGCCTCGATCCGTGGTCGGATTCGATCGAAGGTATGAACCTGCTCAAGGCGAAGCACGCCGTCGCAGCGCTGTCGAACGGCAACATTGCGCTTGTCCTGTCGATGGCGAAGCGCGCCGGCATTCCGTGGGACACGATCCTCGGCGCCGATCTTGTCCGCACCTACAAGCCGGACGCCGCAATCTACGACAGCGCATCCCGCTTTCTCGACATCGCGCCCAGCCAGGTGATGATGGTAGCCTGCCATGCGGGTGACCTCGACGCCGCAAAGTCACGCGGCCTCATGACGGCCTATGTGCACAGGCCGCTGGAGTGGGGCCCTGGCACGGAACGTCCGCTGCCCGACGCGGGAAGGTATGACGTGATCGTCCACAGCTTCACGGAGCTGGCGGAGGTGATGGGGGCGTGAATGTGGCGTTTGCCCGCCTTGCTTTCACGTCCAGTGGTCCGGCTCTAGACTTCGGCCTTCGGTGCGGTAGGGGGGCATGTACAAACTCGTATTGTTCATGGCGATTGCAGTTTCAGCGGCTCTGAGCGCCTGTGGCGGCCAGGAACCTGCGCAGATGACCGAGGTTCAGATCGCTGAGCCTCCAGCGCCGCAGCCGGCAAGGCTTCCGATCGGCGAGATCACGAAAGCCGATGTTCCCGACCTGATGGCGGCCATCTACAAGGATGGCGCGCCAGACAACGTTTGGGATCTCGGCGTGGTTGTGATGGGCGAGCGCGCCGTGCTTCTGACTGGCGCAGACAGCGCCGAAGCATGCACCGACTGCACGGGCAGTCTGTCGCTCTTCTATCTCGTGCGGATCGAGGCGGGATTCCTGCTGCAGGAAGAGTATCGCGATTTCCATCCATCCGGCAGCGGCGGAAGGTTCAATCGCCAGATCGAACTCACCCGGTTTGGAGGGCGCGACGACCGGGCGGCCTACGCTGGCTTCACGGATGTCAACGGCCGGGCGGAGTGCGATGCAAGGACACTGACGGTCTACATCCTCACAGAGGCCGGTCCGCGCAAAGCGCTGGAAGCGCCGTTTGGGGGCGACAAAGGCTCAGGATCTGTCGACGCCATGATCGTCGATCCCGAACCCTTTCAGGCGGAATTCGCGATCGCCTATGAAACTTCGTGGGATGATTTCGTCGCGCCGTACATGTTCGTGAACCAGATGCTGCGACCGTCCTTTCCGACCCCCTCGTGGACGCGGGCGGCGTGCTGAATGTGGCGACTTGACCCAGATAACTCGCGGCAGAACTGAAAGGGCCCGCTCGGTTAAGCGGGCCCTTCTGCAATCGTGTTGTGGCGATCAGCCCAGCCTGCTCACCAGCTGGCTGTGCTGGTCCCAGAGCGCTTGCGGCAGGCGGTCGCCGAACTTCTCGAAGAAGGGCGGGATCAGCCCGGCTTCCTCGCGCCAGACGTCGTGGTCGACGCCGAGCAGCGTGTCCATCTGCGCATCAGTCAGCGAAAGGCCGGAAATATCGATTGATGATTTCGCAGGCACCCGGCCGATGGCTGTGTCGTTGGCGGCGGCATTGCCTTCCAGGCGATCGACGATCCACTTCAGCACGCGCGTGTTCTCGCCAAAGCCCGGCCAGATGAACTTGCCGTTCGTGTCCTTCCGGAACCAGTTGACGAAGAAGATCTTCGGCAGCTTGGCGCCCGACGTCTGGCCGATCTTCAGCCAGTGCGCGAAGTAGTCGGCCATGTTGTAGCCGGCGAAGGGCAGCATGGCGAACGGATCGCGGCGCAGCTCGCCCACCTTGTTCTCGGCTGCGGCGGTACCTTCCGAGGCGACCGTCGAGCCCATGAACACGCCATGCTCCCAGTCGTATGCTTCCGTTACCAGCGGCACGGCCGATGCGCGGCGACCGCCGAACAGGATCGCGGAGATCGGAACGCCTTTGGGGTCTTCCCACTCGGCGGCGATCACCGGGCATTGTTCTGCCGGGCAGGCAAAGCGCGCGTTGGGGTGAGCAGCAGGCTCGCCCATCGCCGGTGACCAGGGGCGGCCGCGCCAGTCGGTCAGGCCTTCCGGCGGCTCCTTCGTCATGCCTTCCCACCAGACGTCTCCGTCAGCGGTCAGCGCAACATTGGTGAAAACAGTATTGCGCGCGCACGAGTCGAGTGCGTTCCGGTTGGTCGCAGCCGATGTGCCCGGCGCCACGCCGAAGAAGCCCGCTTCCGGGTTGATGGCATAAAGCTGACCATCCTCGCCAAAACGCATCCAGCAGATATCGTCACCGATCGTCTCGGCCTTCCAGCCCTTCAGCGTCGGCTCGAGCATCGCAAGGTTGGTCTTGCCACAGGCCGACGGGAAAGCGGCGGCGACATACTTCACGACGCCTTCGGGATTTGTGAGCTTCAGGATGAGCATGTGCTCAGCCAGCCAGCCCTCGTCGCGCGCCATCACCGAAGCGATACGCAGCGCGTAGCATTTCTTCCCAAGCAGCGCGTTGCCGCCATAGCCTGACCCATACGACCAGATCTCGCGGGTCTCTGGATAGTGGACGATGTACTTGTCTTCGTTGCAGGGCCACGGCACGTCCTTCTGGCCAGGGGCCAGCGGCGCGCCCAGCGTGTGCACGGCGGGGACAAAGAAACCGTCATCGCCCATCTGCTCGAGCGCGGCGCGGCCCATACGGGTCATCACGCGCATCGAGATGGCGACGTAGGCCGAATCCGTGATCTCGACGCCAAGCGCGGAAATCTTCGAGCCGAGCGGGCCCATGCAGAAGGGCACGACATACATGGTGCGGCCGCGCATCGCGCCATCGAACAGGCCAGCAAGCTTGACGCGCATTTCAGCCGGGTCAGCCCAGTTGTTGGTCGGGCCGGCGTCGATCTGCTTCTCCGAGCAGATGAAGGTGCGCGATTCAACGCGGGCGACATCCTTCGGATCGGAGGCGGCATAGAATGAGTTCGGACGCTTGGCGGCGTTGAGACGCTTAAGCGTGCCCAGCGCGATCAGCTCCTGCGTCAGCTGGTCGAACTCGGCGTCCGAGCCATCGCACCAGTGGACGCGGTCAGGCTTGGTCAGTGCCGCGATGTCGCGAACCCAGGCGACCAGCCTTGCATGACCCGTCGGCGCAGGATCGAGACCTGTAACGGCTCCGCTTGCCGACTTGGCTGCCTTGGACTTCGCAACGGCCGCTTCTGTCATGCTCATCTCATCAAAATCCCACATCAACCTCTCCGAGGCGGAGGCCGGGTCTGGGTCCCCGATCGTCCGCCAGGATTCCCAATAGACGACCGGAGGCGCTGCCCGGGCCTAACCTCATTCCACAAGCACACCCTGTGCCTTCGCGTCGCCCTTCGCCGATGCCGGAGCATGAACCGCCCGCACCGGAAACTGGCGCGCCGGTTCACGCCTTCAAGGCGTCACCGACGAATCCTCTGTCACAACACGCCTTGCTTCGACCGCAGCCTTGACGCGCAAAGCGCATAAGAGAACCCGGTTCTAATCAATTACCCAGCCGAGTGACACGGCGTCGAGTGAAATCTTGACGCTGTGCGTCGCCGCGCCGCAGCATCATTTTGGTCTCCGCAAAGGTGTTCCGAACTGTGCCGAACCGGCTCGCACGATTCCGGAACATATCTACGCCCCCGCGCGAAAAGCGCTGTCCGGCTCGCCTGCTGCAACGCAGCACGCCGCAGCTGTCGGGTGAGTATCCTATGACAGGTGACAGGGGTCACATGAGATAACCACCCGGAAGGCGCGGATATTCCGAAAACACGCGAAACCCGGAGGAGGGCGATGCAGCGCATACCGCCCTGCCGCCCAATCCGAAGCTCTTCCTGATGTCCCTGACCGTCTTCCGCACTTCTGCTGCTTCGCTCGTTGCCGATGCCGCGCTCGCAGCCGTGCCCGCCTCGGCCCTGACCTCCGGCACCTGGAGCGCGCCACGCGCCGGTGAACTGATCGTCACCGGCCGGGCGACAGGCGTTGCCCCGAACACAGAAGACCGCGTTCTGACTGCGGCCGGTGCTGGCTCATGGCTTCAGGTCGATGTCTCCGACGACTATATGCCCGCCCTGAGCTTCACCTCTTTCCTGACCGACAACATTGCCGTGGAAGCCATTCTGGGCGCGACCCAGCACGAGATCTGCGCCGTCGGCGGGACGACGAATGTGGCGGTCCACGAAACCTGGGTGCTGCCCCCCGGTCATCACCCTGCAATACCGCCCAATCACGACGGGGATTTTCAGCCCCTACATTGGTGCAGGCATCAAAGGCATGAACTTCTTCGAAGGCCATAATCCTTACGGCTTCGATGTCGAACTGGAGAATGGCGTGGGCTATGCGCTGCAGGCCGGGGCCGACATCGGCATCAGCGGGCCGTGCAGCGCCAGCGTCGACGTCAAGAAGGTTTTCTTCAACACCAATGCCCAGATTAATAGCGGCGCCCTGCGCTCCTCGGTTGACCTTGATCACTGGGCGATCTCGGTCGGTGTGGGCCGCAGATTCTAGTTCGAAACGCCGGGTCCAGCTCCCCCCTGCTGGACGATCCGAACACAGACTGGCCAGGGGGCAGGTAACAGCGTCAAGCCCATGTGCGCTGGCGCCGATGACCTGACCCCTGCCTCCGTCACAACCGGAGGCTGAGGGATCACTGGCCGATACGGACGGTCGAGAAGACCTCCCCCGCGATATCCTCGATTTCGATGGACAAAGACGCGCGACGCGACATGTCGCGATCGTCGTACCCTCTCATGACACTGGTTGCCCCGAATCGCGGTCCTACAGGCCACATGCCTCCGCCTTGCGGGTTTCGGATGCGACTTGCCTCGCCGTCTTGTCCGTCAGGCTGGTGACCATGATGGGCAGGCCTTCCGCCGCGAGCTTGTTGAACTCCGATCCATCGCCGTCATCCCAGTAGCGATCGTCGAGGCCTTCGGCGCGTGAACCATTGGTTCCGAAAATGCTCTCCACCCCACGCTCCGCCAGCGCTGACCAGAGTTCCGGTCGCGGCTCGACATTACCGGTCCATGCAAGGAAACGATCGGGCTTAACCCCGCGTGCGACGAGGTCATCGAACTGCGCGACGGAATTCACCGTTGCCGTGATCATCAGCTCGGGTGCCAGTCTGTGAACTTCGACGGCCTGTTCGTCCCTATAGGTGATGACGAACACGTTGTTCTCGGCCTTCGCGGCACGCACTGCGGCGATGATCGGCGGGTAGGTTGCAGCGCGCTTCTTGTCGAGCTCGAGGATCGCATTGTTCTTCACCGCCCAGGCCAGCGCAGCCTCCAGCGTCGGCGGCGCGAATTCCGTCACCTTGCTGCCGGTCTCAAGCTTCAGCGCCTGAATCTCCGCCAGCGTATGGTCGGCGACGAGGCCTTCTCCCGTGCTGGTCCGCTCCAGATCGTCATCGTGCATGAGCACAAGCTTGCCGTCCTTGGTCTTGGCAATGTCGATCTCCATCGCCCGGGTCCCCGCCTTCAGCGTGCGCTCCAGCGTCTCGATCGCGTTCTCCGGATAATCGCGCGTTGGCCCGCCACGATGCCCGATCAGCAGCAGCCCGCCAGACGTGCGCAGGCAATCGAGCCGCTCATGCAGGGGGGCGGTCGCTGTTGCAGGGGCAATCGCAGCTTCCCTTGGGTCCGAGGCGCTGTCGACGGCAGCCGTGTCGGGCGAAGCGCCTGCCTTTGGCGCCGTCGGCTGGCCGCAGGCGGCGAGGATGAAGGCCGCAGAGCAGAGGAGGGCAAAGCGCATTCAGGTCCCCGACAGCGTGATGAGGTCTCGATAGCGCGGACCTGTTCTGGACGAAACGCCTATCGCCGCCTTCCTGAGCCGCCGCCCCGCCTCGACATCCAGAGAAGCGCCGCAGAAGCTACGTTACACCTGCTGCTCTCAACCTTCTGACCGCGAAAGAATTGCTCCCCAACGTGACGGCGTCTAGAAGGAGCGGCAAAGCCGCAGAACAGGCGCTTACGGGAGGTTGTCAGATGTTTGGAATGGGCAAGAAGAAGCCGGAGCCGGCGAAAGCCTCGGTGCCCGCCGCGAAACCCGCAGCTCCAGCAGCACCTGCGGCCCCCGGCGTCGCGACAGCCATGCCCGCCGCCAGCACCATTCAGCGCGGGCCGATGAACGGCATGATGCAGGACTGGAAGCTGACCGTCGACAAGGTGATCGCGCACGCCTACCTGAACCACGGCCATCAGGAAATCGTCACGCGCACGGTCGAGGGTCCAATCGTCCGCTCTACCTATACCGATCTCTACAATCGCGCCCGGCAATGCTCGAACGCGCTCCTGGCCGATGGCGTCCAGAAGGGCGACCGGATCGCCACCCTGGCCTGGAACACGACGCGCCACATCGAGACGTGGTATGGCACGATGTGCATTGGCGCTGTGCTGCATACACTGAACCCGCGCCTGTTCCCCGAGCAGATCGCCTGGATCATCAACCACGCCGAAGACACGCACGTCTTCTACGACATCACCTTCCAGCCGATCATCGAGGCCATCAAGGACAAGGTACCCACGGTCAAGCATTTCATCGTGCTGACCGACGCTGCCCACAGGCCTCAGTCCGCCATGACAAACCTGCGCACCTACGAGGAATACATAGCGGGCAAATCGACCGACGTCATATGGGGCGATTTCGACGAGAGCGCCGCCTGCGGCCTGTGCTACACGTCCGGCACGACGGGCGATCCCAAAGGCGTGCTCTACTCGCACCGCTCCAACGTGCTGCACACCCTGATCGGCATGCAGAATGACGCCATCGGGATCGGCGCGCGCGACACGGTGCTGCCTGTGGTCCCCATGTTCCACGCCAACGCCTGGGGCATTGCCTTCTCCGCGCCGGCGGTCGGCGCCAAGCTCGTTCTGCCGGGCGCGAAGATGGACGGCGAGTCGATTTACGAACTGCTCGACGGTGAAAAGGTATCGTTCACGGCGGCCGTGCCGACCGTATGGCTGATGCTGCTGCAGTACCTCGAAGCGACAGGCAAGCAGTTGCCGATCCTCAATAAGGTCGTCATCGGCGGCTCGGCCGTTCCCGAACGCATTCTGCGCGCCTTCGAGGAAAACTATGGCGTCGAGGTCATCCACGCCTGGGGCATGACCGAAATGAGCCCGCTGGGGTCGCTCGGTGCGATGACATCTCCTGTGCTGTCCCAGGACCGCGAGACCATCGTGAAATACAAGCTGAAGCAGGGTCGGACCCCCTTCGGCGTCGAGATGAAGGTCGTCGACGACGCGGGCAAGACGCTGCCGCGTGACGGTAAGTCCGCTGGCCGCCTCGTGGTGCGCGGACCAGCTATCGCCAAGTCCTATTTCAAGAACGCTGGCGGCAATATTCTCGACAATGACGGCTTCTTCGACACCGGCGACGTCGCCCACCTCGACGAGCTTGGCTACATGCAGATCACCGACCGCGCAAAGGACGTCATCAAGTCTGGCGGCGAGTGGATCTCCTCGATCGACATCGAGAACTTCGCTGTCGGCCACCCCGCCGTCGCCAATGCCGCCGCCATCGGCCTGCCACATCCGAAGTGGGACGAACGCCCGCTCCTGATCGTGCAGCTGAAACCCGGCGCCACGGCCACGAAGGAAGACATGCTCAACTACCTGAACGGCAAGATCGCCAAATGGTGGATGCCGGACGACGTCGCCTTCGTCGACAACATCCCGCTCGGCGCCACGGGCAAGATCAACAAGCTGGCCCTGCGCGCTACGTTCAAGGACCACAAGCTGCCGACAATCCAGGCGGCTGAATGACCGACGCCCGATGACTGAAGCATCAAGGGCGCGCCAGCGCGAGCGTTCAGGGCGGATGCTTCGCATCGCCATCCTGACGCTCGCGGTGGTCCTCGTGGCGATCGGCGGCGCGATGTTGTTCGCAGGCCCGGTCCTGTTCCGCATGGGACTGATGGACCTGCTGACGGCACGCGGCTCCTTCATGCTGATCACGATGTGGGTGATGCTGGGCGCAGTCGCGCTCGGCATCATCGGCCTCGTCCTCGCCTTCGTCAGCGCTCGCCACCGCTCCGGCATCGTCGCCATCCTGGTGACAGCCGCAGCCGGCATGTCGTCGGGAGGCATCTACAGCCGCGCTGTCGTCTCCCACGACGACCTTCCGCCGATCCACGACGCGCAGACTGACTGGAGCCTGCCGATCGCCTTTACCGAAGCGACCCTGAAGGACCGTGCAGCCGTCGGCGCCGTCCGCGTGCGCGACGACGCCATTGTACCGCAAGGCAATGGCCGTTGGACCGGCATGACATTCGCCGCTGCGCAGGAAAGCTTTTACGACGACCTCAAGCCGCTGCTACTCGATGCAAAGCCGGAAGCTGTCACGCAAGCTGCCGCCCGTGCGATGGAGCGCCTTGGCTGGCGCGTCACGCGCACAGACACCGAGGCTGGCGTCGTTGAAGCCGTCTACCGCTCGCCCTGGTACGAACTCATTCACGACGTGGCCGTACGCGTCGTCATCGAGGGGCAGGGCTCCCGCGTCGACATCCGCGCCACCAGCCGCCTCCCCGGCCACGACACCGGTGAGAATGCGGGGCTCATCAAGCAGCTGCGCAACGAGGTCGTGCTGGCTCTCTGAGTCCGCCCTCGTCCTTCGAGACTGCATTCGGCCTCCTCGGTCTGAGCACTCAGGCGCCTCCGGACGCAACCAGCCCTCATCCTGAGGAGCGCCTGAAGGGCGCGTCTCGAAGGACGAGGGCCTGCTCTCCACCGCTGCAGGACTAGGACTTCCTGCACATATACCGCGTCCGGTGGACGTCTTCCGGATTGTCCTCGTAGCCGGTGATGTTCGGCGACACGATGTCCTGCGTCACGCGCGTCAGCAGCGGCAGTACAGCCGTCTCGCTCAGCATCAGGGCCTCAGCCGACTTCAGCAGCTCGGCACGCTTTGCGCCGTCCACTTCCTTCGTCGCCTGGTCGAGGATCGCGTCATACGCCGGGTTGACGTAGTTGCCGTAATTCATCGGCCCCGTGCGCGAGTCGAGAAGGTACAGAAAATTGTACGCGTCGTTGAAGTCCGCAACCCAGCCCGTATCGCTGATCAGGAAGTTCTTCGCCTTCAGCATGTCATAGAGCGCCTGCGTCTCCACACGGCGGATTTCCGCCTGCACCCAGGGCGCAATCTCCTTGAAGTTCTGCTGCAGCACCGGCGCCATGCGCGGATTGTCGCCCGTCGAACGGTAGAGATATTCGAACGACAACGGCTTGCTCGGCCCGTAGCCCGCTTCTTCCAGCAACGCCTTGGCCTGCGCAAGCCGCTCTGCCCTTGGCAGCGACTTCCACTCGAACTCCGCCGGCGTGTAGTTGGCGATCGCACCAGGCACGAAGCTGTAGGCCGGAATCTGCCCGCCCTTCAGCACGTTCTGCGTAATGTGCTCGCGGTCCATCGCCAGTGCGATGGCCTTGCGCACGCGCGCGTCATTGAACGGCTCTTTCTGCGTGTTGGTCACCACATAGGTCGTCGCCATCATCGGCGAGATACGCGGCCAGCCGGGCAGGTTCTTCTGCGTGACTTCCAGCTGTCCTGACGGGAAGGAGTTGTTCATGTCGATTTCGCCTGCCATCGCGCGGCGCACCATGGCGTCATGATCGTTGACCGGAAGGTAGATCACCTCCGAGAAGCAGAGATCATCCGCACCGGCAAACGTCTCGTTCTTCACGGCGCGGATGAAATCGTTCTGGCGCATCTCGGCCAGCTTGTAGGGGCCATTGACGACGTAGTTCTCGGGGGTCGTCCACTTGTCGCCGAACTTCTCGACCGCGTGCCGTGGCAGCGGGAAGGCCGTGTAGTGCTTCAGCAGCCCGGGCAGGTGTGGCATCGGGTATTCGAGCTGGATTTCCAGCGTGTAGTCGTCGATCGCACGAACGCCCACCTGTTCCTTCGGAATCTGTCCTTCCTTGGCGGCGCGGCCATTCTTAATGCCGTACTGGATCGACGCATAGGCGATTTCCGCCTCGTTCGGATCGAACAGGCGCTGGAACGAAAACACGAAATCATCGGCTGTCAGGGCTTCGCCGTCCGACCAGGTCGTCTGCTTCAGCTTGATCGTCCAGGAAAGACCATCCTCAGAGACAGTCCATGACTCGGCAACGCCAGGGACGGGAGTGGCCTTGGCGTCCTCGGTGAACAGGCCGATGAACATGTCGCCAATCACGTCATTGGCCCACGTCCCCTCCACCTTCTGCGGGTCCAGCGATTTGGGCTGCGCGCCAATCCCGCGCGTGAACCGTTCGGACGTGGTCTGTCCCGAATCCCCTCCGCACGCCGTCAACGCAAGCGCAGCGGCGAAAACGCTCGCCAGCAACGGTAACTTCAGGCGCATCAAGAACTCCTCTTTCGTGCAAAACGATGCACAGGCGTGCAAGCGGTCGGCTTTTCGGGTAGGAACCTAGCGTCAGATCGCCCCGGATTGGAAGGGCTTTGCGCTCTTCGCGCCCGATGATGCGTGTTCGCATGCGCTTGATCATCTCTCTGTGCGCAGGAGTGCTGGTCAAAGGAGCGGCGTATGCGCAGTAAGCGCCGCTCGCGAAGGCCTGGGCATGCGCTAGCCTGCCGAGGGCGGATCAACGGCTGGCCTGCTTCGAAGCCGCCGTTGCTGGCCTGAGGCAGGCCGACATGACCGCAGGCGTCGCCGAGGCGAGCAAGCAGGCGTTCGGCTCCACGCGGCCGGAAGCCGCCGACATCGCCCGCGCCGCCAGCCTGGGCTGGGTCGTCGCGTGAGAGATCAGCCTCGCCGTCACGAGATACGACGTCTCAGGCGTCTATTTCGAAGCGATGGCCGAGCAGGCCCGCGCATCCGGCGCGACGCCCGAGAGGATCCAACAGATCACGAAGGAAGCTCAGGACTTCGCGGCCATTTACGCCAATCCGGCCATCCGCATCGCCATCACCTTTACCGCGATATTTCCCATCGGCGCGGTCATTTCGCTGATCTCGGCAGTCCTGCTCCTCAACAGCTGGTTCCTCCCGGCGCAGGCGATGGCGTAGGGCGGGCTTCCCGCGCTAGCGATCCTTCGGATCAAACGCATCCCTCAACCCGTCGCCGATGAAGTTCAGGGAGAACAGCGTCACCACCATCAGCGCCGCCGGCGCAAACAGCAGCCACGGATAGGCGAACTCCTTCTGCCCAGCCGAGATCAGTTGCCCGAGCGATGTCAGCGGCTCGTTCACGCCCAACCCGATGAACGAGAGAAAGCTCTCCTGCAGAATCACCACCGGCATGGTCAGCGTCACATAGACCGCGACGGGTCCCAGCAGGTTCGGCAGGATGTGCCGCACAATGATGCCCAGCGGCTTTACGCCCGCCGCCCGCGCCGCCTCCACGAATTCCTTCTGCTTTAGCGCCAGCGTCTGCCCGCGTACGATCCGCGCCATTGTCATCCATTCCACCGCGCCGATGGCAAGGAAGATCAGGAAGATATGCCGGCCGAACACCACCGTCACCAGGATCACGAAGAAGATGAAAGGCACGGCGTAAAGCACGTCGACAATGCGCATCATGAACTGGTCGACGCGCCCGCCTGCAAAGCCCGCCACAGCGCCCCACGCCACGCCGATCACCAGCGAAACGAACGTCGCAATGAACCCCACCGCCAGCGAGATCTGCAGCCCAATCAGCAGCCGCGCCACCATGTCCCGCCCGAGAATGTCGGTGCCCAGCCAGTGCATGTTCTCGGATGTCGGCGCGAGCCCAAGCCGGTCCTGATACTGGTATTCATAGGAGTGCGGCCAAACCAGCGGCCCGATGAATGCGACCAGCGTCAGCAAGGCCAGCAGGATCATCCCCGCCACCGCCGCCCTGTTCGCGAACAGCCGCCGCCGGGAATCATCCCACAGCGACCGCCCCTTCACTGCGGACTTGTTCAACACATCGGCGGTTGAGCCGGGAACGACAGCTATCATCATGAGTAGCGCACCCGCGGATCGAGGATCGCATAGAGCACGTCGGCGATCAGGTTAAGCGTGATGATCAGCCCGCCATACAGGATAACGGCGCCCATCACCCGGGTATAGTCACGCGTCATCGCGCCCTCGATGAAGGACGCGCCAACGCCGGGCAGGGTGAACACCGTCTCGATTACCACCGACCCCGTGATCACGCCTACGATCGCAGGCCCAAGATAGCTCACCACCGGCAGGATTGCCGCCGGCGCCGCATGGCGCAGGAGGATGCGCGTCTCGCTTATGCCCTTCGCTCGCGCCGTCCGGATAAAGTTCGACCGCAGCACCTCCACCATCGACGCGCGCATCAGACGCGAAATGATCGCCACCTGCGGCAGGGACAGCGTCAACACCGGAAGAAAGAGGTTGTGAAAATTCATGCGGCCCAGATCGAGCCCGCCCGCCGCGAACCAGTTGAGATAGACCCCGAACACCATGGCCAGCAGCGGCCCCGTCACGAAGGTCGGGATCGAGATGCCGACCATCGCGATGCTCATCACCGAATAGTCTGCCAGCGAATTCTGCCGTATCGCCGCCAGCACCCCGAGCAGGACGCCAAAGAACAGGGCAATGGTGATGGAAAGCAGCCCGATGGTCAGGGACACCGGCAGGCCCTCGCCCAGCAGTTCGCTCACATCCTTGTCGTAGAAAACCATGGAGGGTCCAAGATCGCCCTGGACCACCTTGCCGACGTACTCGAAGTACTGTTCGTGCAGCGGTTTATCGAGGCCAAGGCTGGCCTTCAGGTTCGCCTCCACCGCCGGCGTCAGCATGCGCTCGGCCGAATAAGGGTTCCCCGGCGCTGCACGCAGCATGAAGAACACCACGGTGATGATCACCAGCATGGTGGGAATGGCCGCCAGCAGGCGACGCCCCACATAGGCCCACGGGATCCGGGAAGCCAGGCGCGCCAATGCTGAAGATTCCGCAGAACGGGACGGGTCACTCGACAGGGGTTACGTCCTCCGCAGGCTACGGCTTATAAGAGGCGAACTAGAGGTCGTTGCGCAAGCGGACATTTGTCGCGGATCAGAAGAGGCATCGAACAGCATGGCTGACATCAGGCAGGTTTCTCATCGGTTTGCCGTCGCCCCGCAGATCGCGCTGGGCGATATCCCCGCCATCTCCAGCATGGGCTATCGCCACATCATCAACAATCGCCCCGACGGCGAGGAGCCGAACCAGCCAACTTCCCAGGAGATCGAAGCGGCCGCACGGAAGGAGGGCATGACCTATGTTCACGCCCCCTTTGTGGGCCAGCCACCTGCCGACGCCGTGAAAGCCGTCATGGCCGCCAGTGCGAAGACGCTCGCCTACTGCCGCTCAGGGACCCGGTCGATCACCGCATGGGCGCTCGCCGAGGCGTCTGAAGGCGTCGACCCAGAGGACATCATCGATAGGGCGCAAGAGGTCGGCTACAATCTGGGCGCCATGCGCGCCCAGCTCCGCCAGCTCGGCGAGCGGTAGACATGGCCGGAATTCCCTTCGTCCGCGATCTCGACTTCGCCTATGGACGCGCCGACAAGGCGAGCCCGCTGATCCGTCGCGTGATCGCGCAGAACCCCGGCCCGTTCACCTTCCTCGGCACCGGCGTCTACATCGTGGGCAAGGGCGACGTCGCCGTCATCGACCCCGGCCCGCCAATCGACGCCCACTTCGCAGCACTGAAAGTGGCCCTTACAGGCGAACGCGTCACCCACGTCTTCACCACCCACACCCATCTCGACCACTCGCCACTCGCCCATCCCCTCGGACAATGGGCCGGCTGCAAGGTCTACGGACTTCCCGATCCTTCAGGCTCAATGCCCCACGCCTCGCTCGAGGAAGATGGTCAGGAAGGCTTCATGCCCGATGTACTTGTGAAGGACGGCGACACCTTCTCCGGATCAGGCTGGACGCTGGAAGCGATCACCACACCCGGCCACATGTCCAACCATGTCTGCTACGCCCTGAAGGAAGAGAACGCGCTCTTCTCCGGCGACCACATCATGGGCTGGTCCACCACTGTCATCTCGCCGCCCGACGGCAACATGGGCGACTACTATCGCAGCCTCGCAAAAATCCGCGCGCGCAACTTCAACACGCTCTGGCCCACGCACGGGCCACCCGTGAGGGACGTCAATCCCTTCATCGACGCCTATGTCGCTCATCGCCGCGCACGCGAAGAAGCCATCATCGCCCGCCTCAAGGCCGGCGACACGCTGATCCCCGATATGGTCAAGGTGATCTACAAGGACGTCGACGCGCGCCTCCACGCGCCCGCTGCCCACTCAGTTCTGGCGCACATGATCCATCTGGTCGAAGCGGGCAGGGCGACGGCAGACGGTCCCTTCACGCTCGCCACGCAATACCAACCGACATGATCCGTCCCACATGATATGGTTGGTGCGGCACGGGCAGACGGCGTTCAATGCTGAAGGCCGCATACAGGGTACGAGGGATTCTGCGCTCACCGCGCTAGGCGAAGAGCAGGGCCGCCGCCTGGGGCAGATGCTTGGCCGCACCGCGCCGAAAGACGCCCGCATCATCGCCTCGCCCCTCGGCCGCACGCAGCACACCGCCCGCATCATCCGCGAACATGGCGGCTTCGCGTCCCCCATCGAAACCGACGCGCGTCTTGCCGAGATCAGTCTCGGCGAATGGGACGGCATGCTGAAGGACGACATCCGCGAACGTGTCCCCGACTATGACGCCGGGCCCAATCGCTGGAGCTGGTTCTTCAACGCCCCTGGCGGCGACAGCTGGGATGTGCTGAATGCGCGCCTCCAAAGCTGGCTCGAAGATGCCGTTGCGACCGACTACCCCATCATCGCGATCTCCCATGGCGTCTCCGGTCGCATCCTCCGCGGTCTCTTCGCCAGGCTCCCACGCGACCTGACCCTCAAGCTCGACATCCCACAGGACGCCGTCTTCCACCTGCGCGATGGCGGCATTGAGCGCATCGATTGCTGAGGTGAGGACCAGCGCCCTCCGCCTGCTCCGCTGGCGGGTGTGTCCCTGCGGCCGCACCAGAACCGGCCGGTTCCGGACAGACATTTTCGAGTTCATCGCGAACCTTTTCGGCACGCTGGACGAACCAATCCCTGCAATTCCGGACACGTGCATCACCCGCGTCCGGACCTGCGAGTTACTGCTCGCGTTCATTCCGCATGGAGGGCGGCCACGACGGCGCCAGACGGATGAAATGCAGGCCACGTTGCGCGGACTGCCGTGCAACGTCCGTCGGTGACACGGGATCCATGAACCTTCTTACTACCGGTAGCTCCGCGCACAAGCGGAGACGCCAAAGCTCGCGGGGCATCCCGCGTTCCCGGGGCCTCCATCTATCTGGAGATCCGGTCGTACAGAAGAACAGGCGGTTTATCCCGGCCTGAAGGAGAGCGTGTGTCCAACGCCGGGCTCACCAACGTCGCAATGCAGGAAACCCGCGCCCCTACCGCTCCACCACCGGCGCCATCCACACCTTCGCGCCGGGCGACTGGCCGACTGCCCGCAGTTGCGAGATCAGCGCCTCCGCACGCTGCTGCCCGATCACGCCGGCAAGCGCGCCGAGCACCTGGCTCTCTGATGCGCCCGCCTTCGCCGCCGTCATAGTACGGGCGATCAGATCAAAGGGCGTCGCTGTGAGTGTATTCATGCGCAGGTCCACGCCATCGGCCTCGGTGAAGCCGGCAAGGTTGCGCGCCTCCTCGATCGCCGTGATCAGGTCGCCCGTCTTGTTGACCAGCCCCTGCGCCAGCGCGTCCTCGCCAGACCACACGCGCCCGCGCGCAATCTCCTGGACCTTCTGCAGCGGCAGCTTTCGACCCTCCGCGACAAGCCGCGTGAAGCGGTCATACGTCCCCTGCAGCGATTGCTGCAGCCTGGACTTCTGCGCCGGGGTGAAGTCCTCGGTCGAATACGCTCCGGCGAATTCACCCCCGACGCCCACCGATGCCGGATTGACCCCAAACTCGCGCAACCCATCTGCAATGGCGAACTTGCCGCCGAACACGCCGATCGATCCGGTGATGGTCGAGCGCGTCGCGACGATGCTGTCTGCGCTAGCCGCCACGTAGTAGCCGCCCGATGCCGCCGCAGATCCCATCGAGACAACCACTTTCTTGCCTGACGCCTGCACCTTCTTCACGGCGTTCCAGATCTGGTCCGAAGCCGTCGCTGATCCGCCGCCTGAGTCGACGCGGAATACGACGGCGTTGATCTCGTCGTTCTCAGCAATCTCCATCAGCTCGGCCGCAACGCGATCCGAGGCAAACATCGGCGTCCCGATCGCGAACACATCTCCCGACTCGCCGCCGCCCGTGACGATGTCGCCCTCTCCGCCAACGATGGCGATGACAGCCTTCCCTTCGCGCGGCGGGCCCCGGTAATCCGCAATCGCCACGAGTTCGCCTTCCGCCCGCTCACGCGCAGCGGCTGCCGCTTCCTCGGGATATCCGAGCTTGTCGACGAGCTTCAGCTCGACCGCACGTTCCGAAGAATAGGGGCTAGCCTCCATCAGCGTGCGCAGCGCCGCAGGCTGCATCTTCCGGTCCGCCGCGATGTCAGCAATCGAATGGCCCCATACACTCGTCGCCAGCGCCGTCATCGCAAGCGCATGCGGCTCGGAGTAGCCCGTACGCTTGTAGGTGTCGGCTGCGTTCTTAAACTCGTAGAACTGCTCGATCTGCGGATCGATCTTGAACTTCGCGAATGCTCCACCGAGGAACAGCGTTTCGAACGTGATCCCCGGCGTCTCGAACGACGTGCCCGGTTGCATCCAGATCTCGTTCGCCGCCGAGATCGCGCGATAGGAAGATGGCCCGCTCGCCAGGAACCCTTGCGTATGCGCGATGATGAACTTGTCAGCCGCGCGCAGCCGCAGGAAGGCGGCGCGCAGCTCTTCTGCACGCGACGAGCCCAGGTCTATTTCCGGCGCCCGCACAAACACGCCCTTCACATTGGGATCGCTGGCCGCCGAGTTGAGCCGCAGCATGACCTCGACAAAGGAAATGTCGCTGAACGCCGCGCTCAGCGCATCCGCCGCCGGCTGATCCGGCCACGACCGGCGAAGGTCGACCTCGACGACGGCATTGGGAACGCGCTGTGGCTCGCCCGACGGCAGAAACGACATCAGCAACATCAGCGGGATCAGGACAAAGAACATCACCAGCGCCGCAAGGCCGCCAAGGAAGGTGAGGAGGAAAGTACGCATGCAGGTCTCCAGGCCGTCAGCCAGCCTTAGCCGCAAATGCATGCATTCGTCACCGCCGGAATCACGGCCATGTTAACGATTTGATTGGGCGGGAGCTGTCCTGGTCGGAGTAGCTGGATTCGAACCAACGACCTCTTGCTCCCGAAGCAAGCGCTCTACCAGGCTGAGCTATACTCCGACGGAGCGGGGCCTATAGCGGCTTTCCGTTTGGTGCGCAACGCCGGAAAAAGCCTGCCAAATCCGGTCGATCCGGACGGCTGATGCGACCGAAACTGCGTCAAAACAGGGCCGATCCGGGCAGTTGCTTTCCGCGCGCGAATTGCATAACTCTCCGCCCTCTCCCTGCACTGGGGCGTCGCCAAGTGGTAAGGCAGCGGTTTTTGGTACCGCCATTCCGGGGTTCGAATCCCTGCGCCCCAGCCAGGGAGAAATAGTCTCCGGCCTTTTGGTCGTTGAGGCTTTGAATTCGACCCCACTGTCCGGCACTTCGTGGCGCAGGATCCTGTCGCTGACAGGATGCCGTTCGGTCGTGTCCCGATGAGTGGTGTACGAGCCGGCGCTCGTCTCGGGCCTCGCCGCCAGGCTGGGCCGGTCATGCTGCAGGCAAGGCCGGCAGGCTGACGAGGGGATCATCGCTCATCGGCGCGATTGT